>OIEZ01000005.1_pt1 | contig 116581 bp, 113 predicted proteins | sample 1581941 | NCBI WGS metagenome assembly OIEZ01 (sample SAMN04414078, study PRJEB24778) | human gut metagenome | material: faecal | host: Homo sapiens | reverse complement strand
CTTCCATGATAGCGTCAAAGTCGAAATCGCAAGGATCGGCTTCGGCGATAGCCGAGTGGGCACGGTCATAAATTACTTTGCTAGGACGCATGGAGCTCCTGTTTCCAGATAATAGATACCTACGCGGTCGCCACCACGACAGATGAAATCGGTCTTCACACCATATTTACGCAATGCATTCACAGCAGACTGTCCAATTTTCGTGTTTCGGCAATTTAGTTACGAAATAAGCTTCGTGACCGTAGTTCGCGCAACTCACCGCTACGTTCGCTTCACCACCGCCATAAACAACATCAAATGAATCCGACTGTACAAAACGTGTGTTTCCCGGAGTTGACAATCTCAACATAATTTCACCTAAGGTTACTACTTTTCCCATAATTTCGTGATTTTAAATTGTTATATATTTATTCGTTTAACTTTCAACCCAATTAAAATACTGGTTTACATATCCATAGACGAATCACATCGTAACCTTGTACTCAACAGACCACTCAAATAATTCATCCGTGTGCGTGCACAAAGGTACTATTTATTTTTTTAAAACCAAAAATTGTTATATATTTGTATCGAAAAAAAATAAATTATCAGTGTGCACGAGCACAATATATATAATTAAGGTATGAATAAACTGCCCGAAAGAATCAGAATCAAGGATATCGCGCGCCTGGCAGATGTGTCAGTCGGCACAGTAGACCGTGTATTGCATGGCCGCACAGGGGTATCCGAAGCCAGCCGGAAACGGGTGGAAGAAATATTGAAGCAACTGGATTACCAGCCCAATATGTATGCCAGCGCATTGGCATCCAACAAAAAGTATCTGTTTGTCTGCCTGCTGCCACAGCACAAGGAAGGCGATTACTGGACCGATGTGGAACTGGGGATGAAAAGAGCCGTAGAAACCTTTTCGGATTTCCACATCACCCTGTCCGTGATGTACTATGACCAATATGAATATTCCTCCTTCATCAATGCCGGTGAGGAAATACTGAAACAAGAGCCGGACGGCGTATTGCTCGCCCCCACTATTCCTGAGATGACGGCCAGATTCACCGACAAGTTACAAGAACGGGAAATACCTTATATATTTATAGACTCCAACGTGGCCAGTCTGAACCCGCTGGCATTCTTCGGGCAGAAATCCGACCAAAGCGGATACTTTGCCGCCCGCATGGCCATGATGTTGGGAGAATGTCCCAAAGAAATCGTTATCTTCAGACAAATCAACGAAGGCCGCCTGGGATCAAACCAGCAGGAAAACCGTGAAAAAGGATTCAGAAAATATATGCAGGAGCATTTTCCCGACTGCAAGATAGTGGAACTGAACCTCTACGCCAAGCGTCCGGACGAGGACGAGGCGCTGATGAACCGCTTTTTCCAAGAGAACCCACAGATTACGTGCGGCATCACTTTCAACTCGAAAGTGTACATTATAGGAGAATATCTCATCGGGCACAACATGAAAAATTTCAAACTGATTGGGTACGATTTATTACACCGGAACGTCTCTTGTCTGAAAGAGGGCGCAGTGGATTTCCTGATTGCTCAGCAACCTACCGCACAAGGATACAGCGGCGTAGAGAGCCTGTGCAATCACCTGATCTTCAAGAAAGAGGTGAAGCAATGCAATTACATGCCCATCACCTTGCTTGCGGTGGAGAACGTGGATTTCTATCTGGACGCGCATAAAAAGTAAATCTGATAACTAAAAATAGAAATGGAAACAAAGTATTTGAAAATCAATCCGGCTGATAACGTAGTGGTGGCTATCTCGGATTTAAAAGCAGGCGAGGCCATCACGGTAGACGGTCATGCCATCACGTTGAAGGAAGACGTGCCTGCCGGCCATAAGGTGACACTGAAAGATTTCGCCCAAGGCGAGAATATCATCAAGTATGGTTACCCCATCGGCCATGCCGTGACTGCCGTGGAACAAGGACGCTGGATCAATGAAACCCAGATAAAGACAAACCTTGCCGGACTGTTGGATTACACCTACAATCCGGTCAGCGTAGACCTCAATATCCCGAAGAAAGACCTGACGTTCAAAGGATACCGCCGCAAAAACGGTGATGTAGGTATCCGTAACGAGGTATGGATTATCCCCACCGTGGGTTGTGTAAACGGTATCATCGGACAACTGGCCGAAGCGTTACGCCGCGAAACCAACTGCGAAGGTGTGGACGCTATCGTGGCATTCCCTCACAACTATGGCTGTTCACAGCTGGGCGATGACCACGAGAATACCAAGAAAATTCTCCGCGACATGATTCTGCATCCTAATGCAGGAGCCGTACTGATTGTCAGTCTGGGCTGCGAGAACAACCAGCCGGATGTTTTCCGCGAGTTTCTGGGCGATTACGACACAGACCGCGTAAAGTTCATGGTAACTCAGAAAGTGGGGGATGAATTTGAAGAGGGTATGAAGATTCTGCGTGAACTGTACGCCAAAGCCAAGACCGATGTACGCGAGGATGTTCCTTTGTCCGAGTTGCGTGTAGGCTTGAAATGCGGCGGTTCGGATGGCTTCTCAGGTATCACCGCCAATCCGTTGCTGGGTATGTTCTCCGACTTCCTGATTGCACAGGGCGGTACTTCCGTACTGACGGAGGTTCCCGAAATGTTCGGTGCGGAAACCATCCTGATGAACCGTTGCCGCACCAAGGAACTGTTCGAGCAGACCGTACACCTGATTAATGACTTTAAGGAATATTTCCTGTCACACGGCGAACCAGTGGGCGAAAATCCGTCACCGGGCAACAAGGCAGGTGGTATCTCCACCCTGGAAGACAAAGCGTTGGGATGTACCCAAAAATGCGGCAAAGCATACGTTGACGGAGTTATGGGCTATGGCGACCGCCTGAAAGTGAAAGGTTTGAACTTGCTTTCCGCACCGGGCAACGATTTGGTAGCTGCCACCGCCCTCGCCTCCTGCGGCTGTCACATGGTGCTCTTCACTACCGGCCGCGGTACTCCGTTCGGTACGTTTGTTCCTACCATGAAGATTTCCACCAACTCCACTCTGGCTAAAAACAAACCGGGATGGATTGACTTCAATGCCGGAGTCATCGTAGAAAACGAACCGATGGAAAAGACCTGCGAACGCTTTATAGACTATATCATCCGTGTTGCCAGCGGAGAACCGGTAAACAATGAAAAGAAGAATTATCGTGAAATCGCCATCTTCAAGACAGGCGTGACACTATAATCCAATTTTATCCCCAACTTTCCCAATACCCTTACAGCCCTGCCTTCCCTGTTACGAAGGTGGGGCTGTGACCTTTTTCCCCCATATATTGTTATACAGCAAGTCTTTTTGTAACTTTGCACCTCATTTTATAAAATACAAATTCATGAACGGTGAAAAATTAACTCCAATAACCAATAAGCCCAGTCTATGGGCACTCAGTCCACTGCTGGTATTTCTATGCCTGTATCTGGTGACCTCCATCATTGTAAACGACTTCTATAAAGTCCCCATCACGATTGCTTTCATGGTATCCTCGGTCTATGCGGTATGCATCACCAAAGGCCTGAGCCTGAATGAGCGAATGCTGCAATATTCCATCGGCGCAGCCAACAAGAACATCATGCTGATGATCTGGATTTTCATCCTGGCAGGCGCATTCGCCCAAAGTGCCAAAGATATCGGGGCCATTGACGCGACCGTCAACCTTACGCTTCTCCTGCTGCCGGACAATCTGCTGCTGGCAGGCATCTTCCTGGCTGCCTGTTTCATCTCACTCTCCATCGGAACCTCGGTAGGAACCATCGTGGCACTAGTTCCCGTGGCAGCAGGCATCGCAGAGAAAACCGACATGAACCTGGCCTTCATGACAGGTATCGTGGTGGGAGGAGCCTTCTTCGGCGACAACCTTTCATTCATCTCGGATACCACCATCGCCGCCACCCGTACCCAGGGATGCGCCATGCGTGACAAGTTCCGGGTAAACTTCATGATAGCCCTTCCGGCCGCTCTGATGGTTTTCGGCTACTATATTTTCAGAGGGATGGACGTGATGACGACCCACGACATCCAGTCGGTGGAATGGATCAAAATCCTCCCCTACCTGGTTGTGTTGGGAACCGCCATAGCAGGTATGAATGTGGCACTCGTACTGATACTGGGCATCGCCACAACGGGAGTGATCGGCCTGTTCACGGGGAGCATCGGCCTGTTCGACTGGCTCGGCTCCATGGGCACAGGGATCACCGGGATGGGTGAGCTCATCATCATCACCTTGATGGCAGGCGGTATGCTGGAACTGATCCGTTTTAATGGCGGAGTGGACTATATCATCCAAAAACTGACCAAACACGTCAACAGCAAACGCGGAGCCGAACTTTGCATCGCGGCTTTGGTGAGCATCGCCAATTTCTGCACAGCCAACAATACGATAGCCATCATCACAGTGGGACCGCTTGCCAACGATATCGCTACCCGCTACAGGGTGGACAAACGCAAGAGTGCAAGTATTCTGGATACTTTCTCGTGTGTCATCCAGGGAATCATCCCTTACGGAGCACAAATGCTGATTGCTGCCAAACTGGCTTCCCTGTCTCCTTTGAGCATTATCGAATACTTGTACTATCCGGTAGCCATCGGGATATTTGCCCTGCTGAGCATCTTCTTGAGATACCCCAGACGGTATTCGTGAAAACAAGCGGCAGACGGTTATATTCCACCACGCACAGACCGGCTGAACTCTTTCGCAATGTCCAGACGATGAAGGTGAAAGATTTATAATCTTACAGCTGTAAGATATAGCATCTTACACGTGAAAGATCCATATCTTCCGTGATTAACGGCGCGTACCTGGGGGGCAAATAGCATTCAACAAAGATACGATATGCATTTATCCATGGGCGGTCCAACTCCTCTTTCTTCCAAATCCGGAATCGTGCGTGGTGTATCCGCCCGAACCCGGATAGGGAAAATCTCATTGATATAGCATTTCTGTCGAGGTGCAAATCCTATGTTTTTGAAGAGTTCAACAACAGCAGTTATTTCTTTTTCTTTGTTACTGTTGTTTTTCTTCTCTTCTCTATTCTTTTCTTCTCTTATAAAGTTTTGCTTAAAGCTTGCTTGTAAACCCCCATTAACACATTCATTATCAATACATTGCAGTGTATTTTCGGTTACATTTTCATCATCACTTTTTTCAATCGTGTTTTTCATGCATTTTACACTGTTTTCCGCATTGCTTTCCGTGTTGTTTTCCTTATTGCCTGCATCGTCATTCGCTTCTTTATCCGCTGCCGTGAGGACAGTAGAAGTGATTACTTTTTCAGCTGTCTGCACAGTCTTTTTCTTGCTGCTTCTTCCTCCTTTGCTACCGGCGGCGGCACGTTGCTCCGAAAGCTTATTCTGATAACCCATCACCTCATCCAGATACAGGCATCGGAAATATCCGTCCTCCATTATGACAAACAAGTTAAAGTCTTTAATGAGATGCTGCAGATCTTCCACTGTAGCCCCCCATTGTTCAGCCAACAAATCCAGTTCGTTAAAATCGTGTTTGTATTCCTGTTGCCTTCTCAGGAACAATATCATTTGAATATATAATCCTATTCCCATGCATTTCATTTCGGCATTCAGCTTCATCATTTTGTAATCCGACATCAAGCTGCAATTCAGCCGGATAAACTGTTCGGTGTAATCCATTCCTTTGGTGTGTTAGTATATAAATAGATTACAAAGAAACAAAAAATATCAATAGGGTGTATAGATAATTGCCACCAATTATGACATTATTTTCATTTTTATCTCAAACAAATATAAACAACTAGTATACAAACACTTACACAGAATATTCAATTCAAGAAAAAAGTATAATTCTCCAGAAAAGATAAAGTTCTTATCCCCTGCAATTAATGAATATTTTTTATCGTCAGAATTCGGAGATAAATTCCCAATAAATGATCCTATGTTAAAACACACGCTATATCCGTCCAAAGGTAACAGAAGAAGATTTATGAATATTTATTTTGAAAATATACATAAAAGGATTATCTTTGCACCGCAAATGAATCAATGATATGAACCAATTACAGACTACATACAGCATACATCACCTTACATCGGGAAATACCCCCCTGTGTAATCACTTCATTGTGCATGTACATTGGTTCAGCGGCTTTGTTTAGATTTCCACTCACACGTAATTTATTACCCAACTTTCATCCTACCCACACACGTGCCCGATGAAAGATATATTGCATGATGGTTCTCATTCGGTGAAACCGTCGGGTTGTATATGTTTTACTATAAAAATTGATTGCTATGTTTACTATTATATCTATTATGTTTGTTGGTATCGGTATAGGATATGTATTGCGCAACTTGCAGTTTTTACAGAAAATAGAAAAGAGTACATCACTCACTATCTTCCTGCTGTTGTTTGTTTTGGGAATCTCTATCGGCTCCAACAGCTTAATCATTAACAATTTAGGCAGATTCGGATGGCAGGCGGCTATATTGGCTACATTAAGCATTTTGGGCAGTATGCTAGCTTCTTTCCTGGTATTTCATCTGTTTTTTAAGAAAGGAGGCAAACAATGAAAGGCAGTTTGGTTGTTGTCGCATTTTTTTGTGCAGGATGTATGATTGGAGCTGTCAATAATTTCCAGTATGACATGCACTCTGTTTCCATGTATGTGCTTTATGCACTGATGCTCCAAGTAGGAATCAGCATAGGCAGCAATAAGAAATTGAAAGAACTGATTAAAAGCTTACGGCTGAAAATGCTCCTGGTACCGATGGCTACCATTGCGGGAACCTTGCTTTTCTCGGCACTGGCCAGTCTGCTATTAAGCCAATGGAGTGTATTCGACTGTATGGCGGTGGGCAGCGGCTTTGCCTATTATTCACTGTCCTCCATTCTGATCACACAGTTCAAAGAACCGTCTATCGGATTACAACTGGCCACCGAATTGGGAACCATTGCGTTACTGGCCAATATTTTCCGGGAGATGATGGCATTGCTCGGTGCTCCGCTCATACGGAAATATTTCGGACAGCTGGCTCCTATCTCGGCTGCCGGAGTGAACTCGATGGATGTATTGCTGCCATCCATCACACGTTATTCGGGAAAAGACATGATTCCCCTGGCCATATTCCACGGAATACTGATTGATATGAGTGTTCCTGTTTTCGTATCCTTCTTCTGTAATTTATAAAAAAGAGAAGCCCGCTGATTGGTTAAGCGGGCTTCTTTTTCATATATAATATAGGCGGGAATTATTTCGCAACCTTTTCCAGTTTCTTCATGATAGAGAAGATGAACAATGCGGAAAGCAAGCAGCACACAATCAATACACTCCATACCATCCACAACTGCATATCACCCCACAAATAACCGATGATAGCTACCAGATAGTTACCAATAGCAGTAGCCACAAACCAAAGTCCCATCATAGCGCCTTTATACTTGGGAGGAGCTACCTTGGAAACAAATGAGATACCCATCGGTGACAGGAACAATTCGGCAAAAGTCAATACCAGATAAGTCGAGATCAGCCAGTTGGGTGAAACCAACGCGCTCTCGGCAATACCATTGGCTTCTACTTCAGCAGGAGTAGGCAGACCGAATGAGCCGAATGCCAGCAACATGAAACCTACTGCGGCAATCACCATACCGATACCGATTTTACGCGGAGCTGATGGTTCTTTTCCTTTCTTTGCCAATGAACCGAATACTGCCAGTGATACCGGAGTCAGAGCGACAACGAAGAAGGGGTTAAACTGTTGGAAAATCTGAGGAAGGATAGGCAATGTAGGGTCCATAGTACCATAATTGACTCCTAAAACCACAAGAGCCAAGGTAACAATAACGCCTGAAATCAATTTGCCCTTGCCTGTCTTGGACTGGAACAGTGAGAAACCTGCATAAACGGTTACAATAAGAAGAGCCAGATTCCATACGCTGAAGCCAAGGCGATCCAGACCGGTTACCTCATGTGCCGTGTAGTCACGGGCGAAGAAGGTCATGGTAAGACCGTTCTGATGGAATGCCATCCAGAAGAAAATAACCACAGCGAATACCAGCAACAAAGCGACGATGCGTTCTTTGGTCTGTGCGGGAGTCAGCTCTTCTTCGTGTACATTGGCCGGTTTAGCCTGCTTGGAGTTGTAATCGGCATGTTTGAATGTAGAACGGAAAATAACATAAATACCATAGAGGCAATCAATGAGATACATGCCACACCAAAACCATAGTTATAGGCTTCTGACAATTTATCAATATAGGTAGTACAGAAATCGGCCATACTTCCTGTGAAATTCTGTGCGGTCTGCATGGCAGTCAGTGTGGCCTCGCCTTCGGCCGTTATCGTACCGTCCAGGAACTGGTGTGCCAAAGAAGGTATCTGGGGCACATAGCTGAAGCCTGCTTTGCCCAACACATAGTTGGTCATGGCAGTAGCGGCAGTCGGAGCGAACAGGGCACCGATGTTGATTGCCATATAGAACAAACTGAAAGCGGTATCACGTTTCGCGCTATACTCAGGAGCATCATACAGATTACCTACCATTACTTGCAGATTTCCCTTGAAAAGTCCGGTTCCCAAAGCAATCAGGGCAAGAGCGCCGAACATGGAATACAATCCGATATTGGTTGCCATCGGGATAGCCAGCAGCACATAACCGGCAAACATGATAACGATACCGGTAGTAACCATCTTGCCATAACCGAATTTATCGGCCAGGATACCTCCGATAAGCGGCATGAAATACACTCCTGCCAGGAAACTGGCAAAGATTGTTGACGTCGTGGCGGCTGTAAAGCCGAATTTCGCTTGCAGGAAGAGAGTGAAAATAGCAAGCATGGTGTAATAACCAAAGCGTTCGCCGGTATTGGCGAGAGCTAATGCGTATAAGCCTTTAGGCTGTCCTTCAAACATAGTTGATAAAGATTTAATTAATAGTTAGTATTCTTTTTTTGCAAAGATATAACTTTTAGTCTATCTGAAAAAAAAGAGCCACAAATGTGACTCTTTTTGGCATATTTATTCGGTGAAAAGGGAACAAATCTCTGCTTTCGTTTCTTTTATCAGGTCATCGGCCGCTATTTTTATCTGTAATCCGCGGATACCGGCACTGATATAAATGTACGGGAATGCGGTGCAAGTCTCGTGTATATAGGTGGGGAAATGCTTTTTCATGCCGATGGGAGAACATCCTCCCCGGATATATCCTGTCAGGGGAAGCAGCTCTTTCATGGGAATCAGGTCGCATTTCTTGTTACCTGAGACTTTTGCCGCCATTTTTAAATCCACCTCGTGCTCGCCGGGTATGACACAGACAAAATATCCGGATTTATCCCCATGAAGCACCAAAGTCTTGAAGACTTGTTCTATGTTCTCGCCCAAACTGGCGGCAACGTGAACAGCGCTGAGGTCGTTCTCGTCTACTTCGTATGGAATAAGCTCGTATGCTATCTTGGCCTTATCAAGCAGACGGGCTACGTTGGTTTTAGCTATTTTCTCTTTCATTGCTGGTATGCCGGTTAATTTTCCAATTCTTCTTTTATAAATTTCGGGGTATATCCTTTCTTGCTTCCGGCCACTTCCTCAGGAGTTCCGGCAGCAAGCACCTGTCCTCCGCCCCTTCCGCCTTCGGGACCCATATCGATGATGTAATCCGCCAGTTTGATCACGTCCAGGTTATGTTCGATAACCAGAACGGTATTGCCTTTCTCCACCAGTTTGTTCAGTACATTCATCAGCACACGGATATCTTCGAAATGAAGCCCGGTAGTAGGCTCATCCAGAATATACATCGTTTTGCCGGTATCACGCTTGGACAGTTCCGTAGCCAGTTTCACACGCTGGCTCTCTCCGCCCGACAAGGTGGTGGAGGGCTGTCCCAGTTTAATATATCCTAACCCCACCTCTTGCAGCACTTTGATTTTATTCAGAATCTGAGGCACATTCTCAAAGAACTCTACAGCACGATTGATGGTCATGTCCAGTACATCGGCTATGGATTTACCCTTATAGCGCACTTCCAGCGTCTCGCGGTTATATCGTTTGCCGTGACAAACCTCGCAAGGTACCAGCACATCGGGCAGGAAATTCATTTCGATGGTCTTGTATCCGTTACCGCCGCAAGCCTCGCAGCGTCCTCCGGTTACATTGAACGAGAAACGCCCCGGCTTATAACCACGGATCTTCGCTTCGGGCAGACCGACAAACAGATTCCGGATATCCGAGAATACTCCTGTATAGGTGGCCGGATTGGAACGCGGTGTCCTGCCCAGCGGCGACTGGTCCACATTCACCACCTTATCTATATAGTCCAGTCCCTCCACACTGTCATAGGGCAGAGGTTCCTGCAAAGAACGGTAGAAATGCTGTGACAGGATGGGCTGCAAGGTATCGTTTATCAGCGTGGATTTGCCACTGCCGGACACCCCTGTGACGCAAATGAGTTTTCCCAAAGGAAATTCCACATCCACATTCTTCAGGTTGTTTCCCTTCGCCCCTCTCAGCCATAAGGATTTCCCGTTACCGGGGCGGCGTTCGGCCGGTATCTCTATCTTCATCTGTCCATTTAAGTACTTAGAGGTAAGTGTTTCTGTCTGAAGCATTTGTTTCGGAGTTCCTTGGAATACTACTTCCCCACCCAAACGGCCTGCCTTCGGTCCCATATCAACCACATAGTCTGCCGCCAGCATCATATCCTTGTCATGCTCCACCACGATGACAGAGTTACCTGTGTCACGCAACTTCTTCAAGGAGTTGATAAGGCGGAGGTTGTCCCGTTGGTGCAATCCGATACTCGGTTCATCCAGAATATAAAGCACGTTCACCAGCTGGGAGCCGATTTGAGTTGCCAGACGGATGCGCTGGCTCTCGCCTCCCGAAAGGGATACCGAGGTGCGGTTCAGTGAAAGATAATCCAGTCCCACATCCAACAGAAACTTAAGACGGGTACGGATCTCCTTCAAAATCTCGGCGGCAATCATGCGCTGCTTGTCTTCCAGAAAAGGATCGACCTGTTGCAACCAGTCATACAGTTCGTTGATATCCATGCTTGCCAGTTCATAGATGTTCTTGTCGTGGATACGGAAATGCAACGCCTCCTTGTTCAGACGCGCGCCCTTGCATTCGGGACAGACATCGGTCTTGGCAAACTGTTCCGCCCACTTCTGGGCAGTGGCCGACGCATCTTTCTCCTGCATCATCTGGATGTACTTCACAATCCCTTCATAAGTTACAAAGTAATCGGAAGAGGTATGAATCAAGGTGCTCTTTATCTTGATACGCTCATCCGAACCATAGAGTATTTCGTCTATCGCATCATCCGGCATATCCTTGACCGGTGTCTTGATCGTAAAATCATATTTTTCAAGCAGGGCCTCTATCTGCCAGAAAATCATGGCATTTTTATATTTGCCCAAAGGAGCGATGGCTCCTTCGTGAATGGAAAGATTCCTGTCGGGAATCACTTTATCCACATCAATCAGATTCACATACCCCAGTCCCTTACAACGGGGGCAGGCTCCCTGCGGAGAGTTAAACGAGAAATTATGAGGGGCAGGCTCTTTATAAGACAGTCCGGTGACAGGACACATCAACCGCTTACTGTAATGGCGCACCTCCCGGGTGTCGGCATCATAAATCATAATCAGCCCCTCACCCTGCTGCATGGCAGTGGCAACGCTCTGTTTCAGCCGTTTGTCATCCTTTTCCGATACGACCAGCTTGTCTATCACGACTTCGATATCGTGGTTCTTGTAACGGTCCAGCTTCATGCCGTGTATAATTTCGCGCACCTCGCCGTCCACGCGGACATACAGATAACCTTTCTTGCGCACTTGTTCGAAAAGTTCTTTGTAATGCCCCTTGCGGGTACGTACCAACGGGGCAAGCATGAATATCTTCTTACCCTGATAATCCCGGTGAATCAGGCCGATGATCTGTTCCTCGGTATATTTCACCATTTTCTCTCCCGAAAGATAAGAATAAGCAACTCCTGCACGGGCATAGAGCAAACGGAGATAATCGTATATCTCTGTCGTAGTCCCCACGGTAGAGCGGGGATTCTTGTTTGTCGTTTTCTGTTCGATGGAAATTACCGGGCTGAGTCCTGTAATCTTATCCACATCCGGGCGCTCCAACCCTCCCAGGAAATTACGGGCATATGCGGAAAAGGTCTCAATGTATCTCCGCTGCCCTTCGGCGAAGATGGTATCGAATGCCAAAGACGATTTACCGCTTCCGCTCAATCCGGTTATCACCGTCAGGCTGTTCCGTGGAATTTCAACATCTATATCTTTCAAGTTATGTACACGGGCACCGTATACATTAATCAGTTCTTTTTCTTCACTCATAATCTTCTTACTCTGCGTAATCTTTGCAAAATTAATGCTTCCCGACGAAATATTTAATTAAAAAGCCTAATAATATTTTCTATTCTTTCTATATAATGTGAATAAAACAGTTTTTTTTGTACTTTTGCCACTCAGTTTAATCAACACACTGCAAATGAAATTTATTCGAGCATTATATCTTATCGCAGCCTTGTCTGCCAGCAGCACCGGAATGATGGCTCAAACACAGTCTTCCGGCTATTTCCTGCACACCATTACCAAAGGGCAAAGTCTTTATTCCATAGCCAGCATGTATAATGTCACTACCGGTGATATCGTTAAAATGAACCCCGGCAGCGACCAGAAAATTAAAACCGGTGAAACATTGAAGATTCCACAAAAGAACATCGGAACGGAACAGCAGATGTTCCATACCATCCAGTCGGGTGAAACCTTGTACAAGCTGACACAACGCTATGGAGTAACCGCACAACGCATCTGCCAGGCAAATCCCGGACTGAGCGCGGAGAATTTCCGTATCGGACAGGTTATCGTAATTCCCGCCAAAGTGACGGACAGCGAGGAGATAATCATGAACGAGGTGAAAGCCGCACAGACTATCAGACCGGCCACCACTTCCACCCCACTGAAACCCAATTGCAGGGATATGCATAAAGTGGAACGCAAGGAAACGATATTCAGCATCAGCCGCCTGTATGGCATCACAGAAGCCGAACTGATTGCCGCCAATCCTGAGTTGCGTACCGAAAAACTGAAAAAAGGAAGATTCCTTTGTATTCCATATCCTAAGGATACAAAGACTGAAACGCCTGTGGATAATACGCCTGCCGTAATCCCCACGGACGACCAGCTGTTTAATGAAAGCAAGAAGGAGGCACGCAAAATATCTACCATCAAAGCTGCCGTAATGCTGCCATTCATGACAGACGGCAAGGGCAACCGTGACGAACAGACACGTATGGTGGAATACTATGAAGGCTTCCTGATGGCAGTAGACAGCTTGAAGGAAAAAGGAGTATCCATCGACCTGTACTCATACGATACCCATAACAATACTTCTTCCATCAAGAACATTCTGGATAGAAGTGAATTGAAGAGCATGGATATTATCTTCGGCCCGGCTTATCCCGACCAGGTGAAACCGGTTGCGGAATTCGCCAAGAAAAACAATATCCGGCTGGTAGTACCTTTTACCTCCAAAGGGAATGAAGTTTTCAGCAATCCCGCCATCTATCAGATAAATACTCCCCAATCTTATCTGTACTCGGAAGTTTACGAGCATTTTACCCGCAAGTTTACAACCGCCAATGTTATCTTCCTGGATGCAGAAGATGGTGACAAAGACAAAGTGGATTTTATAAAAGGACTGAAAGAGGAGTTAAAAACCAAACGCATTCCTTTTACCGAATTAAAAGGGGAAAATATTACTCCGGAATCATTGAAAGGCGCGATGAACCATAGTATGGATAATGTATTCATCCCGACTTCCGGCACCAACGTGGCATTGATAAAACTGTTACCACAACTGATTGTGACCTCCCGTGACAATCCCGACTACCGTATGCAGTTATTCGGCTATCCGGAATGGCAGACCTATACCAACGACCATCTGGCCAGTTTCTATGAACTGGACACCTATTTCTATTCTTCGTTTTACACAAACAATTTATTTCCGGAAGCCGTTCAGTTCTCATCGGCTTACCGCAAATGGTACAGCAAGGATATGCTCAACTCATTCCCTAAATATGGTATGCTGGGATTCGATACAGGATATTTCTTCCTGAAGGGCCTGTCCCAATACGGCAACAAACTGGAAGACAAACTGGACAAGGTGGCTGTCACCCCTATCCAGACCGGATTTAAATTTGAACGCGTAAACAACTGGGGTGGATTTATCAATCGTAAAGTGTTCTTCGTTCATTTTACCAAGGACTTTGAACTGATTAAACTTGATTTTGAATAATGAAAAAGTATAAGAACTTCGGGCTGCTTGTACTGGCATTGCTCTTTGCATTGCCGGCAGCTGCACAGTTGGGTGAAGAACGTCATAATTTTGCCGTCGGCATCAATGGTGGTCTGAACATGAGTTCCGTCAGTTTCAACCCGAAAATCAAACTGAACACCTTGAACACCATGTCTATGGGGGTTACCATGAGATATATGTCCGAGAAATATTTCAAGATGATGTGTGGCGTGCAAATGGAAATAAACTATTCACAACGCGGATGGGACGAAAAGATAGAAGATGATTCCGGCAATTCTTACAGCCGCACCATGAATTATCTGGAAATCCCTTTCATGGCACATCTGGCATTCGGCAAGGATGCATTGAACCGGGGAGTGAAGGTCTTTTTCAATGCAGGACCACAAATCGGCTTTTTCCTGGGTGACAACGAAAAGATAAACTGGACTACTTCTACAACAAGACCGGAACACGGTAAAGAGGTGGAGAATAAATTTGATTATGGTATCACAGCCGGCGCCGGTCTGGAAGTAAGTACCGGTATCGGACATTTCCTGCTGGAAGGACGTTACTACATGGGATTGAGCGACTTTTACAAGAACTCGAAAAGAGATTTCTTCGAAAGATCAGCCCATTCATTTATAGGCATACGGCTGAGTTATTTGATAGATATTACTAAATAAAAAAAGGACTCTCTCTCATAATACAAAAGCCTGCAAGATGAATCTTGCAGGCTTTTTATATCATACATAATAATTCCCTCAGCTTATCTCAAACGGTCGTATGCTTTAACCAATACCTCATCCTTACCAATGGCGCGGATGGCAAGCCAATTCAAAATGATGGCAACCAACGGCAGACACACAGTCCATGAAGGAGAAAATGTCATAGACTCTTCTTTCAACATAAAAATAAAAGTGACCAATGTGGCATAATACCCGATCAACAAAATGGTGCTGAAAATAGTCAGACGGATTTGCAACATGCGTTTTTTGAACAAGAAGATAGTGCCGAAAGCAAGAACCGCAACAACCAGCAAAATCACAAACAAGGCCCATGGAGCATAATCTTTAGTACCATCCGCCATAGTAAGACACAGATTTGTTAAAGCGGAAACACTATAATCACTTCCTATGTATGAGCCTACGGGACTACACAGGCAAATAATAATCAAAATGGTAACAACAAGTAAATAAACAGATTGAATGCGTTGTATCATAGTCTCTTTAATTTTAATCATACAACCCGTCATTCTAAACGCAGTGAAAAACCTGAAAACACAAAGTGAATGGTTATCAGATTCCTCACTGCGTTCAGCATAACAGGGCTAATATAATGTGAGGTGCATCAAAATGTACCACAGATTACTCAGTTTGATACAGTTTCCACACGAAACGACTCATGTTTCAAAATAGAACGATTGCGTAACCTGCGGTAAAGACCTTTTGCACAGCCCCAAATGAAAAATCACTGTAGTTTCTCTTTTTCTTTAGCAGGATTACGGAAATAAACCTTGCCTTCTTCATATTCCTGAGCAGCGATCAATGTCGGTTTCGGAAGTTTTTCGTAATAACGTGAGATTTCGATCTGCTCTCTATTTTCAAAGACTTCTTCCAGGTTATCGTTGTATGAGGCAAACTCCTGCAATTTCTTTGAAAGATCATTCTTCATCTCAACACTAATCTGGTTGGCACGTTTGCCAATGATAGCAACAGTTTCATAAATGTTACCTGTGTCTGCACATAAATCCATCATGTCACGGGTAACAGTATTACTTGGAGCGTTTGTCTTTTTGTAATCCATAATTTCTTATTTAGTTTTATTCATTAAATTCTTTTACGTACTTATTGGCATCCTTGTAGATGCTCTCCACTTCTTTAGTATACTTGCTGTCGGGAAACTCGTTCTTGAAAGAATAATATTCATCTATCGTTTCACGCATACGCTCTTCTTTCTTTTCCTCCACGCTCGCTTTCGCCATATCATATTTGGCACGCAAGACCAGGATAGAAAGATCTTCGCGCATCTTGGTATAGGGATAGTCTTTCAAAGCATTCTGGGCGGTAACGATGCAAGACAAATAGTTGTTACCGGTAGTGCTATAAGTACTGTTTCCTGTATAAGAGCCCAAATCATAATACAATTTCGCAGCCAGATAGTCTTTCATCACCAGCTTGTCCTGCAAATCAAAAATCATTTGCTGTGCATCCTGCCGACGGCTACTGGTAGGGAAATATTCCATAAACATCTGCAACTCCTGAATAGCCTTATAGGTGCTCGACTGGTCCAAACGAGGTTCCGGAGTATCTAGGAACAATGCTTTTCCTGAAAAATATCTGGCCTGTTCCGTATAGACCCCACGCGGATAAGTATTATAATAAGTGGTGAAATAATGCGAAGCGTGATGAAGTCACCCTGATTATAGTAGGTCATACCCAACATATAAAGTGATTCCTCAGCCTTATCCGTTCCCTTCATGATGGTAATCAATTCCTCCAGAATGGTGGCCGCCTTAGTATTCTGCCCTTTGCCAAAGTAACTTTTGGCCGCTTCGTACTTGTATTCGTAGTCCGTGCTTTTTAAAACTTTGTTATACTCTCCACAAGACGTTAGAACCGTACCGGAGACAAGAGCTATAATGATATATTTTTTCATCTTATTCAAATAATTGCGCAAATTTACGCCTTTCCACCGAATAATGCAATATTTCCATGTTTTTAAATGCTAAAAAGTCGACAAGAGTCTATTTTTTAGAGATGAATAGATAATATCTAAGGAAATAACTGTATTTTTACATCTCATTAAACCAAACATGCTATTATGAATTTTGAATTGATTTCCGAATACCAACCCACCGGCGACCAACCGGAAGCTATCGCCCAGCTGACCGAAGGGGTGCTGGAAGGAGTCCCCGCACAAACTTTATTGGGGGTCACCGGGTCCGGCAAGACTTTCACGATTGCAAATGTAATTAAAAACATCAATAAGCCCACCTTGATATTAAGCCATAACAAAACATTGGCAGCCCAGTTATACGGAGAGTTCAAGAGTTTCTTTCCCAATAATGCTGTGGAATACTATGTATCTTATTATGACTATTACCAGCCGGAAGCATACTTGCCGTCCAGCGACACCTATATAGAAAAGGATCTGGCCATTAATGAAGAGATTGACAAATTGCGGCTGGCTGCCACCTCTGCCCTGCTGTCGGGACGGAAGGACGTGGTGGTGGTGTCTTCCGTGTCCTGCATCTACGGTATGGGGAACCCGTCGGATTTCTATAATAACGTAATCGAGATAAAAAAAGGCAAACTGCTGGACAGGAATGTATTTTTACGCCGCTTGGTGGACAGCCTGTATGTGCGTAACGACATAGAACTGAATCGCGGAAACTTCCGCGTAAAAGGTGACACGGTAGACATTTACCTGGCATATAGCGACAATCTCCTCCGGGTTATGTTTTGGGACGATGAAATTGATGCCATTGAAGAGATAGACCCTGTTTCGGGAATCCGTCTGGCAACTTTTGATGAATACAAAATTTATCCGGCCAATCTTTTTATGACCACCAAAGAGAGCCAGTTGAGAGCTATTCATCAGATTGAGGACGACTTGACGAAAGAGGTGGCCAAATTCGAGGAGGAAGGAAAAATGTATGAGGCGAAACGACTCTATGAGCGCGTGACATACGATATGGAGATGATTCGCGAACTGGGGCACTGTTCAGGCATAGAAAATTATTCCCGCTACTTTGACGGGCGTAATGCAGGTACCCGTCCTTACTGTCTGCTGGACTTCTTTCCGGATGATTTCCTGATTGTAATAGACGAAAGCCATGTCAGCGTACCGCAAATACGTGCCATGTATGGTGGTGACCGGGCCAGAAAAACCAATTTGGTGGAATATGGTTTCCGGATGGAGTCGGCTTTTGACAACCGTCCTCTAAAATTTGAAGAGTTCAAGGAACTGGCCAAACAAGTGATTTATGTCAGTGCCACACCTGCCGATTATGAATTGGTGGAAAGTGAAGGCATTATCGTTGAACAGGTTATCCGTCCTACCGGATTGCTGGACCCGGTAATTGAAGTACGCCCCAGTCTGAATCAGATTGACGACCTGATGGAAGAGATACAGCAACGTATCGAGAAAGAAGAACGTGTACTGGTGACCACGCTTACCAAACGCATGGCAGAAGAATTGACCGAATATCTGCTGCGCAATGACATCCGCTGCAACTACATCCACAGCGATGTGGACACTTTGGAACGCGTCAAGATCATGGATGAATTACGTCAGGGCGTTTATGATGTACTGGTGGGTGTGAATTTGCTTCGTGAAGGTCTGGACTTGCCCGAAGTGTCTTTGGTCGCCATTCTGGATGCAGACAAAGAAGGGTTCCTCCGCTCCCACCGTTCGCTGACCCAGACAGCAGGACGCGCCGCCCGCAATATCAATGGAAAAGTAATCATGTATGCAGACCGCATGACGGACAGCATGAAAAAAACGATAGACGAAACCAACCGCCGTCGTGAAAAACAGCTGGCATATAACGAAGAGCATGGAATCACCCCCAAACAGATACAGCGTGCGCGGAATGCTGCCTTGTTGGGCAACAACAGCAACGAAGTTGCCGGAACCACTCAAGGCCCCAAGGCATACATCGAGCCATCTTCCGATACAACGGCTGCGACCCGATTGTTCAGTATATGACTAAGCCACAGATGGAGAAAACGATAGAACGTACCCGGAAACTGATGCAGGAAGCTGCCAAGAAGCTGGAATTTATAGAAGCTGCACAATACAGGGATGAGCTGCTGAAACTGGAAGATATGATGAAAGAGAGATGGGGATAGGCTTGTCTCCTTGGCGGAAGAAGGCGCACTGCCTGTCGAGGAAAAGCCTGTTACCCGAAGAAATATCACGGATATGCCGGTGAGTTCCGGAATAAAGGCAGGGATGGAAAAGGAAAAGACAAGAAGGACAAACAGCAAAAAAGCAGGGAGTGTCCCCCTGCTTTTTTCAGAACCGTACCATTAATTCCATCACAAACTTGTCTTGTTCGGACTCTTTTGCCAAAGATAGTTTATCATAGAAATATTTCTCGTAATTAAGACGCAAATCCGCTTGAAAAGCCTTTCCAAAGCTTAATGTCACACCTCCAGTCACACGCTGGCGGGAATAATCGGTAATGTAAAGCTTACCATCTTCATCCGCATTACCGTTACTATGATCTCCCATACTGTCATAACGTCCTAGAAATGAAATTTTCCGGAACAGGCCTTTCTTGATAAACAAGTCGTAATTGACAAAGGCGTTGAAAGCATGTACATCATCAAATGAGTTTTTCGCATAAGTTTTATAAAGGTATTCGGCTTCTATATGCCAATTATCAAACTCGTAGTAAGTACCGATATCATACATATAAATGCTGATTTTATCGGGATGTATTTTCTGGGTACTCAAAGTCAAGTTATAATTTTTCCACGGCATCAATTGAAGCTTAACAGAATAATTCAACGTGTTGTGCCACTCTTTCTGATTGGTGAGTCCGGAGCCGTTGAACAGTCCGCCTTCCAGTTTCAACGGCAGTCCCTCCTTTAAAGAGAAAGCTCCGGTAGCACCCACATCACGCACATTCCCCACCTGTTTGGCTATGAACGAACGATTGGCAAAATATTGTTGGTGGGGAGATCGATGAGCGTCTATGGTGAAAGGCACACGCATCTGTCCTAGTGTGACATTCCATGTATCATTGGGGACAAAGCGGGCATATGCATCCAGCATCTTGATGCTTCCCTCATCGGACAAGTCTATTTCAGCTTTATAAGCAATTACCGGAAGAACCTTCCCGTCCAGACTGACACGGGCGTTACGTACCTGGAACCGTTGCATTCCGTTAGTGGTTTGAAGTTCATATTTACCGCGGATCGTTCCATGTACTTCCGGCAGATATTCTTTAGGAATAGTCAGCTGTGCGGAAGCAGTTGCAATACTCAGCATTGTAAAAGCAGACGCTACAAGTGTATTTCTCATTTTTATTAATGTGACTTTCTTTGTTTACGGCTGCAAAGATATAGGTTCGGTATATCTGTAATATTTCATCCATATTACAAATATGTTTCATTTGATATGGGGAAGACATTTTACAGCCACATTCCGTATTCTTCTCATCTGCTGTGAACGCAGTGAATATGGCCCCAAAAATATCGACGTACCGACAGAGTTATTCAATAATACGGGCAGTTTCCACCTTCTCCAGACGTGCACGGAGTTTTCCCATCATGGATTTACGTATCCGGAGCCTCATCAGGCAATCCATATCATATGATTGCTCCAAGATGGCAGGCTCGTCTTCTTTCACAATGCGCATGATATCATTCATAAAAGGATATTCAAAGGATACGGTGATTTCTTCATCCACTGTTCTTTCCACTATATCAGCAGCAGCTATTGCTTCGGCAGCGGCTGCCTTGTAAGCGACAATCAGTCCGCTGGTTCCCAATTTTATACCTCCAAAGTAACGGACCACTATAATAAGGATATCCGTCAGCTCATTGGAATTTATTTGCCCCAAAATAGGCTTTCCTGCGGTACCCGAAGGCTCTCCGTTATCATTTGCCCTGAAATCCTTCCTTTCATGCCCCAGCATATAAGCGTAACACACATGGCGGGCATCGTAATATTTCTTCTGATACGTGTCAAGATGCTGCTTTATTTCCTCTATGGTACGTACCGGAATGGCAATAGCTATAAATTTACTCCGTTTCTCCGTATATATGCCTTCGGCAATGTCTGTAATGGTTTTATAAGTATCTTCTTGTATCATGGGTTTCAGAAATCATAAATCTTTTATTATAACTCACAGAATCTGTCTGGCAATCCATGCACACGCCTCAGCATCAGCCAGCGCATGATGGTGATTCTCCAATTACAAACCAAAAAACCGGCCACCGTATGTAACTGGTGGTTTCTCAACCCTTTCAGCTTCCGGGAAGCCTGATAGGTACAATAAAAGTCATAATCAGGATAATCCATACAATAAGTACGGAACACGGCTTTCAAACACCCCTCATCAAAGGCTTTGTTATGCGCAACCAGCGGAAGCCCCTCTATTTTAGGGGCAACCTGCTTCCATACTTCCGAAAAAACAGGAGCATGGGCAGTATCTTCCTGTGTCAATCCATGAATACGGGTGTTCCAATACAAATAGTAATCCGGTTCGGGATGAACGAGGCTGTAGAACCGGTCGGCTATCTCACCATTTCTCACAATAACCACCCCTACACTACATATGCTGGTACGTTCATTATTTGCCGTCTCGAAGTCTATTGCTGCAAAATTATCCATACTTTTTTTCGTTACACAGACAAAGGTACGACAAAAAAGCGATATACAAAATTCTTTTTTCCGGTACAATTCCCTATCTTTGAAACCTCAGCAGCAAAATAGACCAATATCTATGACAATCAGCACTTGTGAAAGCTGAAAGATTAGACCATCTTTGCACTGTTTTTGTTTTTTAACTTAAACTAGATTTATAGTAAAATGAAAAAAATGAAATTCCCGACCCTGTTAATAGCAGCAGGGTTACTTTGTATCTCCGTTCACACAACGGCCCAACCTGGTCCCCGAAAAAAAGTGGGCGTTGTTCTCAGCGGCGGAGGAGCCAAAGGAATGGCACATATAGGTGCTTTGAAAGTTATAGAAGAAGCGGGTATCCCTATAGATTACGTGGTAGGGACCAGTATGGGCTCCATTATAGGCGGACTTTATTCCATCGGTTATACTCCTGAACAGATGGATAGCATGGTTCGCCGGCAGGATTGGTCCTTTCTGCTGAGTGACAAAATACCACGCAGCGAACAGAATATGGCGGAACGGGAGGCTTCCGAAAAATATGTATTTTCCCTGCCATTCGGTAAAAATGCCAAAACGCAAGCCGTAGGAGGATTGATAAAGGGACAGAACCTGGCAAACCTGTTCAGTGAGCTGACCGTAGGATATCATGATTCCATCGATTTCAACAAGTTACCTATTCCCTTCGCCTGTGTTTCCGAAAATATTGTAAATGGCAACGAGGTAAATTTTCACAAAGGTGTATTGGCTACGGCCATGCGGGCCAGTATGGCCATACCGGGAGTATTCACTCCGGTCCGGCTGGACAGTATGGTTCTAGTGGATGGAGGTGTGGTAAACAACTACCCTGTAAATGTAGCGCGTGCCATGGGGGCGGACATTATTATAGGAGTGGATGTTCAAAATGACTTGAAACCCGCCAACGAACTGAATAGCACCGGCAGTATCTTGGGGCAACTCATCAATTTAATGGGACTGGAACTTTATAAAAAGAATCTGAAAGAAACCGATACATATATAAAGGTGGATGTGGAGGGGTATTCTGCCGCCAGTTTCACCCCCAGTGCGGTGGACACACTGATTCGTCGGGGAGAAGAAGCGGCATTGGCACAAAAAAACTCCTTGATAAAGTTGAAGCAGGAACTGGGGCTGGACAGTACCTATATGCCGAAACCCCTTCCCAGCTATCCGTACTCCCCCAACCGCAAAGTGTATATAAAAGAAATCACCTTTGACGGATTGGACGAAAAAGACAAACGGTGGCTGTTGAAGCGCTGTGATTTGAAAGAAGACTCCGAAATAAGCCTTCGCCGCATAGAAGAAGCAACAGCCATACTATGCTCCAATCTGGAATATTCCAGCGCCACTTACAATCTGCCCGAAGCCCCCGGCGGAGGTTATAACCTGCATTTTCTTTTAAGCAAGAAATATGAGAATAAGCTGAACGTAGGAATCCGTTTTGATTCGGAAGAAACAGCCAGTCTGCTCATTAATGTCACCAGCAATTTCCGGGGAAAAGTACCCACTACGCTGTCACTGACAGGACGATTGGGCAAACGTTATGCCGCCCGCATAGATTATGGATTCGAACCGGCTCCATTGAAGAACATCGGACTGGCATATATGTTCCAGTACAATGATATAAACTTTTACCATCATGGAGATAAATCACATAACTCTACCTACCGCTATCATTTGGGAGAATTATCCTTTTCGGATGTTTGGTACAAAAACATACGCTTTGCCGTGGGGCTGAGGTATGAATTATATGACTACGACAAATTCCTATACCAGGAAGGGAACCAAGGTTTTGACGTAGGAACAGAACACTTCTTCAGCTATTTCGCACAAATGCATTACGAAACTTTCGACAAGGCATATTTCCCTACCAAAGGCATATCAGCACGAGCGTCCTATGCACTTTATACGGATAATTTCACCAAATATGACGACCACGCTCCTTTCTCTGCCATAAAAGGCTATTGCCAGGGAGTGATTCCCGTTACACGCAGATTCTCCATACTGCCTGCCATATACGGACGTTTTCTGATAGGGAAAGATATTCCTTACTCCAAACTCAATGCGATGGGGGGGATGTGCAAGGACGTTTCCTGCAACAGCAACTACCATTTGTCGGGATAAACAATGTGGAATTAACAAAGAATGCGTTACTGATAGGAAGCATGAAATTCCGCCAACGGATGGGAAGTGTGCATTATCTGACGTTAACGGGCAATTATGCGCTGAGTGCAAGCAAGCTGAGGTACCTGTTGGAACAGGATACCATGTTCGGCTGTGGTATAGGCTACGGTTTGGATAGTATGTTCGGCCCCTTAGAGGCATCACTAAACTATGCAAACCGAGCCAATAAAGTGAGTATGTACGTCAATCTAGGATTTAAGTTTTGATTCCTCGTTGATAACCGCCATCATGCCTTCTATCTGAGCCAAGGCCATCATACGGCCATGAAACGAATAACCCGGGTTGTATCCTTTGCCGGCATCATCCAGCATCATGCGCCCATGATCCACACGCATCGGGACACCCGGACGTTCTTTCTCAAAAATACGGATCAACTCTATCACATGAGCACGCCCTCCCAAATGAGATGCTTCTATAAAATTCCCGTTGGGAAACGCATTGGTACTGCGCAAATGTACAAAATGAGTGCGGTGTGCAAACATACGTGCCAACAAAGGTACGTTGTTATGCAATCCGGCGCTGAGCGAACCGGCACAGAATGTCAGTCCGTTATGCGGGTTATCAACCGCATGGAGAAGCCAGTTGATATCTTCCTCACCGGTCACAATACGCGGCAAGCCCAATACCTGGAAAGGGGGATCGTCCGGATGGATGCACATATTTATACCGTACTCATCACACACCGGCATGACAGCCTGCAAGAAATAACGTAAGTTTTCACGCAGGGCATCACGGTCTATCCCATCATACAAAGACAAAAGACGGCGGAATATGATTACCGGATGCCGGTCTCCCTCCTTTATATTACCATTTACAAATCCCTGCGTCTTGACTATAATGGTATCGACCAATTCGTTTTTCTCGGCTTCGGTTATAGTCTTATCCAATTCACGCACCTGTTGTAATTCCGAATCGGTATAGTCTTTCTCCGCCCCTTCACGCTGAAGAATCATACAGTCAAAATAGGCGAACCGGATCTTGTCAAAGTACAAAGAACTGGTTCCGTCCTCCCAAGGATGTTCCAAATCGGTACGTATCCAATCAATGACAGGCATGAAGTTATAGCATACGGTCTTGATACCCGCTTTACCTAGGTTGGCAAGGCTTACTTTGTAGTTTTCTATCAATTGATCCCGTTCAGGACCGGCATATTTGATAGCTTCACTTACCGGCAGGCTTTCTACCACCGACCAGCGCAATTGGTGAGATTCAATGTAATCTTTTAAACTTTTGATAGCTTCCAAAGCCCAGATTTCACCGTTAGGTACATCGTGAAGGGCGGTCACGACTCCTTCCACCCCGATTTGCCTAAGCATGGGAAGCGTTATCTTATCTTTCTTCCCAAACCATCTCCATGTCTTTTCCATTCGTATTATGTGTTTTAGTCTGTATGACAAAGTCTTTATTAATCTTCTTTGAGCCTTCTATTGATGTATAATCATGCAGAACGTGCCGGTACCATAAGCTCATCACCTGAAACCTGTCCCAAGCCTTTCATGTTTATTTTACCATCCTTACAGATTACAGTGTATTTACCCGACGGAATGTCCAGCTTGACAGGCTCTGCACGGCTGTTCAAAGCCACGATGATATTTTTCCATGAGTCACCATTTGCATTGTCTTTCAAGATAAAGGCAACCACATTCGTATTTTCTACAGGTAAAAACTCCAATTGCCTACGTACCATATCGGCATCCCCCATACGAAAAGCGGGATGTGCTTTACGCATAGCTATTAAACCTTTCACATATTCGAACACATCTTTGTGTGCGGTCTTATTTTTCCAATCTATCGTATTAATACTGTCAGGACTATTATAAGAATTATGAACTCCTTTCTTGTCACGCATCATCTCATCCCCTGCAAATATAAACGGTACTCCTTGTGAAGTAAAGACAAATGTTTCCGCTAACTTCTGCAAAGCCGCCAGTTCCTCTACCGAAGCATCCGGCATGGTAGCTTTCAGACGGTCGGCAAGGCACATGTTATCGTGGCAACTTACATAACTTATCATCTGGGTAGGTTGTAAAGCCCAAGGTTTCTTACTATAATTCACAGAATCACTTATAACCTGCGGATGTTCGATGGCTCCCACAATTCCAAATTTGATACTCATTTCGTGTCCTGGCTCCCCTACTAGAAAAGCTCCTTTAGTATCATCATCCCAACCACCTCGCAATCCATCACGCATTTCATCTGAGAAAGCGGCGATACGGGGCATCTTTTCCACATTGGCTTTCATCGCCAGCCTGTCTGCCTCTAATTGAGGAGAACTGGCAGCCCATCCTTCACCATACATAAAAATAGACGGATCTATTTTATCAATAGCCGCACGTATCTCATTCATGGTTTCAATATCATGTATCCCCATCAAGTCAAAACGAAAGCCGTCTATGTGATATTCATTAATCCAATATAAAATAGATTCTATCATATATTTACGCATCATGCGCGGTCGCTTGCCGTTTCATTTCCACATCCCGAACCATTTGCCCATTGCCCGTCCTTCGTCTGGCGATAGAAATAACCGGGAACCGTACGTTCGAAATTGCTTTCGTCTGTATTGAAGGTGTGATTATACACCACATCAAGCACCACTCTGATTCCCGCCTTATGTAAAGCTTGTACCATTTGTTTGAATTCCCTGATACGGACATCGGGTTTATAAGGATCTGTAGAATAAGAACCGTCAGGCACATTGTAATTTTGCGGATCATACCCCCAATTATATTGGGCCTTGTCCAGTTTTGTTTCATCCACCGAGGCATAATCATACGACGGCAATAAGTGCACGTGGGTAATTCCCAATTCTTTCAGATGGTCAATACCTGTCTTCTCGCCTGAAGAACTGGTAGTACCCTGCTCCGTCAAAGCCAGGAACTTGCCTTTATTTTGAATTCCGGAAACAGAATCCAAAGAGAAATCGCGATGATGCATCTCATAAACCGTAATATCAGCATAATTCTTCAAAGGAGGACGCACATCGTTCTCCCATCCTTCCGGATCTGTAGAACGAAGATCAAGCACAGCTGCCCGCTTACCATTTACCCCTACGGCTTTTGCCATAATTCCCGGAGTGTCTCCTAACCATTTCCCGTTTACCTTCACATTAAAGGTATAGAATTTACCCTTCAGGTCCTCTTTTATTGAAATATTCCAAGTACCATTCTCTCCCATCTCCATTGGAAAAGTATTAGAAGCTGAACCTTCATTACCCGATTCAAATAAAAGGACACGCACCTCTTCCGCTGTAGGAGCCCAAAGTGAAAACTTGGTTTCGGCAGGCGAGTACTCCATTTCAGTCAGCGCATCTTCACGGACAGGATATTCATCAAACGAATTATATTCTTTTTTCACAGACTGACAACTAATAGTAGTAGAAACAATTGATGCCCAAATAACATGTCTCACATTCATAATCTTATCTTTTTATTTTATCAGGATTCTTATTTATAAAATCTTTCCAGCCGGAATATTCTTTAGTCAATGTCGGTCTGCCCATTTGTAAATAATGACAATAAGCAGCCGCCAACCCATCTGTTGCATCCATAAAAGGCAGCATATCACTCTCCGGTATATGTAACATCCTTTTCAACATATCAGCGACCTGCTCCTTGCTGGCTTGCCCATTACCGGTTATCGCCATCTTTATCTTCAACGGCGCATATTCTGTTATAGGAATATCACGGCTCAAAGCAGCAGCCATAGCCACTCCCTGTGCCCTCCCTAATTTTAACATCGACTGCACATTTTTTCCAAAAAAAGGCGCCTCAATAGCTAACTCATCAGGTAAATAAGCTTCTATTATACCAACCACCCGTTCAAAAATACGGCGCAGTTTTAAATAATGGTCACCATATTTACGAAGATCAATGACCCCCATAGTCATTACCTGCGGTTTAGTACCTACTACTTTCAGCAGGCCATACCCCATTATGGTTGTCCCAGGATCTATACCCAGAATGATTTTCTCTTTTACCGGCTGAATCACTTAATCACCTCCATCAAAGTGGGAAAGCCAACCACCTTATCTTTAAATATCTTCATCATTTCCTCATTCAGATGCATCCCTTGCTGAGTATGCCAACGATGCAAGGCCGCTGTATCTTCCACCTCCCATTGCAATGAAAAACATTCTGAATCCTGCTCTTTGTGACTAAGGATGTGCGTAAGACGGGGATTTTGCAATATTCCCGTCTTTTCCACTTCGGGTATATAGCTTTCACTAAGCCAAATGACAAAATTACGCGCATCGTCAATGCCTGTTTGATAAGTTGTATTATAAATTAACATATCTATAGTCTTTAAATTAAAAAAGGCCTGCTTCGCAGACCTTCATTTTATCATTAAAAAAGTGGAGCATGCGAGACTCGAACTCGCCACCTTTAGACTGCCAGTCTAACGCTCTAGCCAGATGAGCTAATACCCCGAGAAATAATAACGATGCAAAGATACATAGAAAATCAATAATACAAAGCTTTTGGGAAAGTTTTTTTCATGTGAACAAAAAATTTACCCAATTATATACTTTAATGCACTAATTTTAATTCTATCTGTTTATATCTTATTTCAATAGGGAAATCTTTTGGGTTTCCCTATTTTTATGCCCGTTTTCAAGTGAATCAAAGAATTTTGTTAAAGAATCCTAAGTAGATAACACTTGAGATTGGATTTGTGTATTTATTGTCATATATCTTTTTAAGCATAAAAAACGTATGAAAAAAGAAAATTTAAAAAGTTGGAGCAATAGTAGCTCTAAAATCAGGTGGACCTGATATGACAGTAATTGAATATCCATATATGGAAAATGGAATTCCATATATGGATAAAGTAAAATGTACTTGGTTTGATAAAACTGATAATTTGCATGAGAAAGTATTTCTTATTGCAAATTTAGAAGATGCTAGTACTAATGAGTATGACCTTATTCCGAAGTGTAAACCCTAGTTTTTCTAAAATTGGTTTTATACACAGGAATACCTAAAAAGTAAAGATCGAAACCAATAATTCTTCCATTGGTGTCGAGAAAGTTGATTTTTTTGATCATAAGCTAAAATTTTTAAGTAGGAACCCGATTGTTCAGAGCAGTCGGGTTCTATTTTTTTATATAGATATATGATAATTATACTCAGATAAAAACCAAGTGTTCCAAGTATCATATTGGAAGCACTTGGTTAATGTTTAAATGAGCAATAATTACAGGATATATGTATATGATAATTATACCCAATTGTTTTATTTAAGTGTCTAATTTTTAACTACTTATGTTTTATATGTTAGGAATTTTTATTATATTTATATAATAAAAATAACATGTCAATTGGAAACAGAAATAATCAATATTGTAGAAATAATAAAGAAGAATAAACAAATGCGAGAAGTAAAGTCATTTATTGATTTGATGAAATCCTTTTATGATGAAAAATCATGTAGAGAATTTCTTGAAGATATTAAATGGCGTGGAGAACCGATTTGCCCACACTGTAATTGTCAAACGAAAGAGCATTATAAGTTAAAGTCTAATGGAGAATTTAAAGGACTATATAAATGTAAACGATGTAAGAAAAGATTTACGGTTACTATTGGTACAATGTTTGAAGGTAGTCATGTGTCATTAAAGAAATGGTTCTATGCATTGTATATATTCTTAGCCCATAAGAAAGGAATAAGTAGCATACAATTATCTAAGGATATAGATGTAACACAGAAAACAGCTTGGTTCATGTTGGAACGGATAAGACATAATTTGAAAGACAAGCTTGTAGTTCAATTTAATGATATGACACAAGTTGATGAAACCTATGTCGGTGGTAAGAATAAAGGTAGAGTAAAGAATGCACAAGGAAGAAGCCTTAAAGTTAAGACTCCCGTAGTAGGTCTATTATCTAATGGAATGGCCTATACAGCCGTTGTTCCAAATACCGGTGGAAAGGTTTTGAAAACGATAATCAATACTTTAGTCAAGGAAGGTTCTACCGTTATAACAGATGGATGGAAAGGTTATACTGGAATATCGAAAAATTATATTCATAAAGTAGTTGAACATAGTACAGGTGAATATGTAAAAGACGGATTCCATACCAATAGTATTGAGGGATTTTGGTCACACTTGAAACGTGGAATATTAGGAATATATCATAAGGTAAGTCCAAAGCATTTGGATAAATACTGTGATGAATTTGCATTTAGATATAATACGAGAGGACTAACAGATGTTGAAAGATTTACTTATTTTACGATGTCAGCCTATAAAAGATTAAAGTATCAAAGTTTGATTTCCCCATAAGAATAGGTAAATTTGAATTGAAAATAGAAAAAGAGCAGTTCACGAAGTAGCATTTTTGCTAAATAGTTCCTATATTTGCATTGTCCCAAGAGGGACAGACATAGTTTAGGAAGCGTTTAGCTTATTCCTTGTCAATGAATCTGGACAATTCACCTGCACTGAGGAATATGAAAGAATGCTCCCTTTGGTTTGCATATATAGCACTGATGTGTTGATATACAGCCAAAGGCGTGAGCTGTTTTCATTTTTCGGTGCAGAGGTAGTCCAGAACCCATTGACGGAATTTGATAACAGTCTTGCGCCTTCCCTATTTTAGAAAATGCTTTCTTTGAGACTGGGAGAGCGCAAAGTGATTGTGTATGAGAACAGTCTTCTGCAATGATTGTCATTTGTCGGATGATATTCCAAAATTAGTTGCTGATGAATTGTTGGGTATTCAGCAATTAGATATGTTAAAGGCTCGTTATAAGCAAATGAGAAAGTGCTATGACTTCTCGTATGCAGAATGGCAAAAAGAGTTTTCCGATGATTTGAAGCCTTTTAATGGATATACAGATACTACCTCTGTTTGTATTCCTATTTTGAATCCATTGTTTAGAAAAGATTTTGCGGATAAAGGTGCAATAGGTTTGGATTTGCCGACTTGGTTTAATGTTCAAGTCGATAATATCCGAATTATGCTTATTGCGCAAGACCCGTTACGTAATGCAAAATGGTATGAAGAATGCCATGATGCGATAGTGTCAAGTCCATTTGGACTGCATGATGCAACCCATAGAAAAAGTGGAAGTGGTGGCAAAATGACTGACTTATTGATTAATGGTCTGATTAAGAAAGGGTTTGCAATATACTTGACTGATGCGAATAAGTATTTTGTACATGATAGAGAAATGTCTAAGACTTATGCTGAAAGTAGATTAAAGACATATACTGATATATTGCAAAAAGAATTAGACTTGGTAAGACCAAATCTTTGTGTTTGTTTAGGCAAGAAAGCGAAAGAGGTTTTAGATAAATGTGTGGTAAATGCCAAATCAATAGTGTTGCCACATTTGTCGGGAACTGCACGAGGGGCAATAGTCAAAAAGTTTCCAATATTAGAAGACATTAAAGCAACAGCCGAAAATGTTGCAAATGTATATGTGGATGAAATTGTTGAATCATTAAAATAGTAGAATTATGGGGCTTTTAGGAAGTATTTTTGGCAATAAAAGCCAAATTGAATCACTAAAAAGAGAAATAGAGCAGTGTCAAAGAAATATCAAAAAGGCGCAGCAGGATATTAAAAACGGATATAATAAAGAACGATTAAAGAAACAGATTGCATCAGATCGGCAGAAGATAAAAAATAGGAGAGAAAATATAAAGAAACTTAGAGGTAAATAATTATGGGTTGTATAACATTCGTATTGTTAGTATTGAATATCATTGCATTAGTTGCAATAGATATTATGTTTTGGGCTGAAAGTGCAGCTTCGGGACTTGCTGGAGTATTTGGTATTATAGCATTCTTTATAGGATATGCTTTGAGTGTGGAAGTAACGATTGCTCCAAGAGATTTTTGGGTAAATTCTGCATTTGGTATCTTTATAAAGAAACTTGGTGTAGCCAATATGACAGCTTTTGCAGTATGGTTTATTGGAAATTTGATAATTGGGTAAAAACATTAAAATGAGAAGATATGAGCAATAATGAAAATTCAGTTATAGAATATTTGAAAACAAACAATGAAGTATTGTTTGATAAAATCGTGAATGCTTTGCGTAAAGGAAAGCAAGTTAATTTTACGGATATTAATCAAAGTGATATTATCATTTTGAGTCCACAGAAAGCATTTGAATATGCAGGAGAAGAAGGCGATAAGTATTTTAAAGTTTGGATGGTGGGGAGTACTATTGCTTGGTGTACTTGGGCTAATTCAATGGTTGATAGTGATTTCCGTTGGAATGCTAAGGCAAGAAATGAAAATAAAAGAGATAATAAGGACATTTTGGGTAATGAACCTTATGTTTCTGCCTATTTGAAGTCTAATTCTGCTATTGAACAATGTTCAGTAGTTTATATGTTCCCGTTTGAAGCCTTTTCCAAGAAGAAAGTAGAAGTTGTGAAAAAGGTGGAAAAGATAGAGAAGGCAAATAAAGATGAAAATAAAACAACCGATGTACAAGTAAAAAAACTGATAGACAGACTTTCCCATTTGGTAGAAGATGTAGCAGAATATTTTGCACCTGCTCCTCCTATACCTATATTAGGCCCATTGTTGAAGTCAATGGATGAAGAAGACTATCGTAGGTGTCGGACTGAATTTGATACTAAATTGATGAGATTGAAATGTTTGGATGAGCATAATAAGATGATACCGTATTTTGAAAAGAAAGCAGAAGAGTGGGATTATAAAAAAGCTGGACTATTGGGAAAAATAGCGAAAGTGTTGAAGAAATGATTTGAATATAGAGAATTTTAGTAAGACCGTATCAAAGTATAAGCATTGAGATACGGTCTTGTTTTATACATATATAAATCATAAATGAAATACAGATTTATGTATAAAGAAAGATTCCTAATATCCCCCCCCATTTAGGTAATCAAGTGACGAAATCCACCATTGGTGTACCACCTCGTAAAAGTGTTGAATTGTTTTTGAGAAAGGAGGTGCAGTATGGCTTGGTCTAGTTTATCGTCAAATGAGATACCTACGAAATCAGAAGTACAGGAAGCTATAAATTCAGCAGGATTTGAAGTGTGGAGAGGTAAATCATACATAGCAAATAAAGATGGAGCTTTGCTGATATATTTCATAACAATGACCCGTTTAAATCGGCTTTAATTTCATTGGAAGCCCATTCTAATACTGGTATAAATAGTACACGAACTGTTTATGCAGAAAAATATGTTACACATAAGTACCAAATGAATGCAGGAGATCCATATTACTTTTTTACTGTTTATATGTCAAGTACTTATATACGAGTAACTAAAAATAGCGCAGGGTATATGGATGACATGTATGTTAGGCAAATACTTTATTTGCCATAATTAGAAAATGTATATGATTGTGATTTAAGAATAGCCGCACCTAAGTTTGAATTTGGGTGCGGCTTTTATTTTTGTGTGATTGGTGCATTAAAGTATATAATTGGGAAAATTTATTTGCCACTTTTACTCCAAAGAGTTACTGTTGCGTGAAATTGTTAACCAATAGCTGACCAAGTTTAATAGCATAACAAGCGGATAACCCCGATTTGTGACAAGTCGGAGCTATCTAAATCATAAGTTAAAAGTTATTATGAAAAATCATTGTTGTATCAATACTATACCCCATCGGCATAATAACAGTCACAATAGTTACACGAACACCAAAGGGATCCCCACAGAAAGCTTCATTGGGAATACGGTGTATTTAGCTATGAATAACAACTATATGTCAAGAATGGATAGTATCGGAAAAAAGTCATACTGAAGCATCTTAGTAAAAGAACAATCATCGTCCTATCAAGTGCTACCCGGCATTATCTATATCAGTCCGGCAAAAGCATGAAAGGAGAAATATACCGAATATCCTAGAAGAGAAAGAAATATTCATGTCCGCCAATAACAAATCCACCACAAATACAACCAAGGGTTGCTGCTATTAACGGCTACGTACCATTTCAATTACAGCACTGTATTTCACAACTCTATGATTGGCAAGGCAAAAAAAGATGTAAAAATTGCATTAAACCTCCTCTATCGGCTTGGACCAAACTTCCTCTTTCGTTTCTTTACACATTACGGAAATAGTTCCTCCAACAAAATCCTTCACATATCCTTTGCGTTCAGCCAACATATCTTCCGCCATTCTAATGGCCTTAGCCTTATCTTTCAATGAAAATCCTTTATTAGCAAAATCATTACCTTCTTTAAAATATATATCATAAGTTTCCATTGTATCACCTTTTTAAATTTGAGTGGCAAAGATAAAACCTACAATTATTATGCACAAGAGATTTCTTAATTATTTTTCGAATATCGTCAAGAAACAATTTAACTAAAAAAATTCCCGACTTATCACAAGCCGGGAATTCATGTAAAAGCACTATTATAAATATACTAACTATTGCAAAATTTTACCATCTTCACCTAAGAACAATGTCTGTTCATGAGCATCACTTGTCAACACATTAATTTTATAAATACGGCTTCCATCAATGCCATAGGCCATAAAAGCCTGCTTTATCATAGCACCTTCCAGTGCAAGCCTGTCCATCACGGCTTCCGGCACATCATTCATATAGATTTCCGAGAAAACCAACTTCTTAGATTGTTGAGGCTTTTCCACTACCGGAACCTCTACCGGAGCCGCTTGAGCAAAAGAAACAGACACGCCTAAAGTCATCACTAATACCAATGTTACTAATACCTTTTTCATAATTACTTTATTTTTTATTCATTTTTACCGACAACAATAAAACAAGAAGCGTGCCACAAATCTGCTCATTTTAATATCTAACTAAAAATCAACCACATACATATACGCTTTTTCATTTCAGGAGTGTAGATTCCTGTTGACAACGCCACAAAAGTGTGGAAAAAATCCACAAAATCAGGTTTTATACCGGCGAACAAAAAGTATAGCCAAGCTGTTTTATCAACCTCATCAAAACATTTAAATACCATGAAGAAGAGATGTTATTCTATATGTGTAATATTATGGGTACTGATCACCACCTTGTCTGCTACCTCTCCCACTACATTTCATATAGCACTGAAAAAGATATATCCACATGCCACGAACGTAAGCTGGAGCCAACAAGGGAATTATTATGTGGCCTCTTTTACCCAAAATGGTTTTGAAAAAGAAGTATGGATGAACGGTAATGTCCAATGGGTAATGACTAATACCGATTTACAAACTACAGATCAACTGACACCTAACGTATATAATGATTTTACATTGAGTCCATACGCCATGTGGACTGCCACCAATGTAAATCTCATAGAATTTCCTAAACGAACCACTCTGTACGTAATTACTGTTAACCTAAACAATTCGTCGGCCACCAAACAATTATTCTACACACTGAATGGCAGGCTATTGCAAACACGTGACGTCAGTTATATCAATCCTACATTATCCCCCGGAATCTTTGAATTCTAATACTATTATGACTGAACAAATAACATTTCCGGAAAAGGGACACATCAACAATTGGCAAACGATTATAAACTAGCATTTTAAAGTAAAATAATAAAAGAATCTACATTTTCAGGGCGTTAAATTAATGTAAAAAACTGTTTCATTTCCCATCCCCCTTACCTCATTTTACTACTTTTGCGCACACTCAGCCTATAAATGTGCAAAAGTTATCATGGAACTAGAACAGAGTTTTATTGCTCTTATCGAGCAAAGTATAAAAACAAATTGGTATTTAAACGCTCTTACAGACTATAAAGGCATCACATTACAATACAGAGATGTGGCCCGTAAAATAGAGAAAATACATATCTTGCTGGAAAATGCCGGCATTGAGAAGGGAGATAAAATAGCCATCTGCGGGCGTAATAGCGCTCATTGGACAGTAACTTACCTTGCCGTCATCACCTATGGTGCCGTAGTAGTACCTATCCTACATGAATTCAAAGCCGATCAGGTACACAATATTGTAAACCACTCTGAAGCCCGCCTGTTGTTCGTAGGCGATCAGATATGGGAGAACTTGAATGAAGCAGCCATGCCTCATTTGGAAGGTATCATAGAATTGAAAGATTTCGGTGTACCCGTATCCCGTTCGGAAAAACTGGCTTATGCCCGCGACCATCTGAATGAGATATTCGGGCACAAATTCCCTTGCAGATTTCGTCCCGATGATATTTCTTATGAAAAAGAAAAATCAGAAGACCTGGCCATCATTAATTACACTTCAGGTACTACCGGATATTCCAAAGGCGTAATGCTGCCTTATCGTAGCATACTCTCCAACGTGCTCTACTGTAAAGAAAAAATAGGTCTGAAAGCAGGTGACAGCGTCGTATCCATGTTACCTTTGGGACACGTATTCGGCATGACTTTCGATTTTCTTTACGGTTTCACAGCAGGCGCCCATCTATGGTTTCTTACCCGCATGCCATCGCCCAAAATCATAGCCGAATCATTTGCGGAAATCCGCCCGCGCGTCATAGCCTGCGTGCCACTGATTGTGGAAAAAATATTCAAGAAAAATATTCTTCCCAAGGTAGACAACAAATTAGGTAAACTGCTATTACATGTTCCCATCATCAGCGATAAGATAAAAGAACTTATCAAGCAGAAGGCGATGGAAGTTTTCGGCGGAAATTTCATCGAAATCATCATCGGAGGGGCTCCTTTCAATGCCGAAGTGGAAGCCTTTCTAAAAATGATAGATTTCCCATACACCATTGCATACGGAATGACTGAATGTGGTCCCATCATCTGCCATAGTCATTGGACAGAACTGAAACTGGCATCTTGCGGAAAAGTTGCCGCACGTATGGAAGCCAAGGTACTGTCTCCTAACCCATCAGCCATTGCGGGTGAACTGGTATGCCGTGGAGCCAACCTGATGTTGGGCTATTATAAGAACGAGGAAGCGACACGGCAAGTCATTGATACTGAAGGATGGTTGCATACAGGCGATATGGCGACAATAGACGAAGACGGAAATGTTTTTATCAAAGGACGTTGCAAAAACCTGTTACTCACTTCTTCCGGACAAAACATTTATCCGGAAGAAATAGAGTCCAAGCTAAACAATATGCCATACGTGTCAGAGTCACTGATTATTCTGCAACAAGACAAACTGGTGGGCCTAATCTATCCGGATTCCGATGATGCTTTTGCTCACGGCTTGAGCCAATCAGACCTTGTACGGGTAATGGAAGAAAACCGCCTTGAACTGAACAAACAATTACCGGCATTTTCCCAAATAGCCCGCTTCAAGCTATATCCTGAGGAATTTGAAAAAACAGCCAAGAAAAGTATCAAGCGCTTCTTGTACCAAGATATAAAAGAATAAATCAAAAAAGCTCTCTTCATAATATGAAGATGTATCAAAAGTAAAATGGCGTATCATTTTGCCAGTAGGGGCAAGGTTCGCTCGCCCAAAAATGATTTGCTTATGCATTTGGGCAGGCAAACCCTGCCCCTACAGTTGACAACATGATAACACAATCGGACTTTTAATCCCTCCGCCCCGTATGTATAAATCCACACATACGGTATAACTACAAAAGTTCAGATAATTCGTTCTGCAAACGTCCTGCCACTTCTTCCATAGGCACTTCGCACCCCAATTCTTTCTGTAATGAAGTAACCCCTTTATCCATGAATCCGCAAGGATGGATATAACTGAAATAGCGCAAATCCGTATTTACATTCAGCGCCAATCCATGCATTGTCACAAAATGACTGCTTCTCACTCCTATTGCACAAATTTTCCGTTCCTGCGGAGTTCCCGCGGCCAGCCATACTCCGGTCGCTCCCTTCACTCGCCCGGCCTCAATGCCATAAGATGCACAGACCCTGATCACCGCTTCTTCCAACACATGAATATATTCCTTCAACCCCAAATGATAATCCTCCAAATTCAAGATAGGATAACAAACCAATTGTCCGGGACCATGATAAGTAATATCCCCTCCTCGATCAATATGATAAAGGGTGGCACCAATCATCTTCAATTGTGCCTCCCCCAGCAGCATATTCGTTTCCTTTCCACTCTTGCCTAATGTATAGACATGCGGATGTTCTACAAAAATAATTCTATTCTCATACGTTTTTCCCACTTGTTTAGCTTCCACCACGCATTAAACAACTCCGTCTGCCGTTTCCAAGCCTCAGAATAGGGAACTAATCCCCAATTTTCAATTTTCATGATACCTCCCAGTTTTAAATGTAAAATAGGATAGGGTTCGCCCGATGCGTCTTTTGCATCCCTGCCAATAACCCGAAATCCAAAATGGCCATAAAAGCCGGACGCTTTCTTATTTTGTTCGTTTACATCGACATAACGTACATGGCAATGTTCCAAAGCATAACGCATCAATTGTTTCCCTATTCCCGTACCTATGGCACGCGGATGAACAAAAAGCATTTCAAGCATAGTCCCATTAATCCCCATGAATCCTTCTATACCAGCATTGTCACGAATCATGTAAAGCGGCATACTATGAAGATAAACACTCCATACCAGTGGCTTTAACTTCTGAATATATGCTTCAGGTATGAAATGATAAGTAGCACGCACCGAAGCTTCCCATAAACAGGTCAATTCATCAAAGTCATCGGGCGTAGGTTTAATTATTTGATACATATTACTTTTTTCTGCAAAGGTGGGATAATTATTGTATATTTGCAACCCCAATCAAAAGAAAGAATATGTTGCCGTACATCAATGATTTTCCAATAGAATTCCGCGACTATATCGCAAGTGAAATTATCCCACGATACGCTGGTTTTGACAAAGCACATCGTGTAGATCATGTATTGAAAGTTATAGCAGAAAGCCTCAATTTGTCTCAATATTATGATGTGAGCCGCATGATGGTGTATGTTATTGCCTCTTACCATGACCTGGGACTCTGTGAGGGACGGGAGTTCCACCATCTCATTTCAGGAAAAATACTATGGGCAGACCAGAAGTTAAGGCAATGGTTCCCTGAAGAGCATATTTTGATTATGAAAGAGGCTGTAGAAGATCACCGTGCATCCAACAAGCATGTTCCCCGTAGCATTTATGGCAAAATTGTAGCGGAGGCCGACCGCATTATTGATCCGGACATCACCTTGAGACGGACGGTACAATATGGTCTTTCCAACTATCCCGAACTGGACAAAGAAAAACAATACATACGTTTTCTGACACATTTGAAAGAAAAATATGCTGAAGGTGGTTATTTAAGATTATGGATACCTCAATCAGCCAATGCTGCACATCTGCAGGAGTTGAGGCAACTGATAGCCGATGAGGAAGAACTTCATAAAGTATTTGAAAAGATCTATTCACAGGAAACAGAAACGATACAGAATTTAGAAAATATCCCTATATTTGTCCGGAACAAAAAAAATAACAGTATATGAAAAAGCTGGTTCTATCCATTTCTATGTTTCTGATTGCCGCTACTACCTTTGCGCAGTCCGAAGTGGTAACAGATAGTATTCCGCCCATTTCATTGGATGGTTACAAGAATTTTAACGGATTTATGCTGGATATGGGTTCCATGATTATGGCCCCTCCCCCTCTGATAGCCCCGCAACTTTATTATCAGCCTTACAACAATAATGCGATTGCGAATTACAATGAAATATTCCGTCCCAATATGAATATCATTTATGACAGAGGGTCTTACAACCATGTATTTACCCCCATGTATCCGGGAATGGGAATCTATGGATTCGGAACAATATCAATGCCTCCCACCTTACAAAGTGCAACCTTTAAATTGAAAAACGGATTACACATCACCACATACGGTGAATATGATGCCGACGGGAACAAAGTACGGAATCCAAGCGCATTGCCTTGGGAAAGAAATAATTTCAACGGAGCTTTCGAAATGAAATCGGAGAATGGGAACTTCGGAATACGAATAGAAGTACAAAGAGGAAGAAACAATCCTTTTTGAATTATAAACTAAAAGATAGAAAAATGAAAAGCAGCCATGCAAAACAAAATCTATGCACGGCTGCTTTTTTATTTATTTTTAATTCAATCACAACTTTCTCCAATTCAGGCTCAAGCTGTTCAACACTACACTGACAGAACTACATGCCATGGCAGCACTGGCAATCATCGGGTTAAGCAAGATACCATACAATGGGAACAGAATACCTGCCGCCACCGGAATGCCTATCAAATTATAGATAAACGCCCAGAAAAGATTCTGATGGATCAAACGTACAGTTTTATGGGAAAGTTTAAAAGCTTTGGGTAACAACAAATCCGAAGTCATTAACGTAACCATCGCTACATCCATGGCAATATCCGTACCTTTACCCATTGCAATACTTACATCGGCACGTGCCAACGCCTGTGAGTCATTAATGCCGTCACCTACCATAGCTACGACTCTTCCTTCAGCTTGTAATTCTTTAATAACATTCTCCTTATCGACCGGCAAAGCATCCGAAATAAAACGATTCGCATCAATTTCTCCGGCCACATTCTGTGCAGTAAGATGACCGTCACCAGTCAACAATACAATGTACTTTCCACTCTCCTTCAATTGTTTGACCGCTTGTCTGGAAGTATCTTTTATTTTGTCACTAATGGCTATAACCGCCAGCAATGTATTTCCCTCGCCAAAATAAACCAGACTCTTGCCACTCTTCTCATAATCCTCCACCATCCCTTTCAACAAGTCGGAAATTCCCGCTCCAAAATCTTTCAGTAACCGATGGCTTCCTGCCCAAAAAGTTTTATTTCCACGGGTCACCACAATCCCCCGTCCTGTCCGACTCTCAAAAGAATCAATGAGCGCCGGCTTCTCACCTTCCTTTTTCAAAGCCTCGACAATAGCCAAAGCCAACGGATGTTCCGATTTCAATTCAGCAGCATACAGAATTCCCTTATGCTCGTTCTGCCATCCGGCATCATGCAACCATCCGGTCACCACAGGGCGCCCCTCAGTTACAGTACCCGTTTTATCAAGTACCACTGTATCCACTTTCCGCATCTGCTCCAAGGCTACCGCATCCTTTATCAAAATATGTGATTCGGCCCCTTTACCAATTCCTACCATCAAAGCAGTGGGAGTAGCAAGTCCCAAAGCACACGGACAGGCAATAACCAAAACAGACACTGCTGAAAGCATGGCATAAGAAAAGTCATCCGCTCCACCTGCCACTATCCAAACAAGGAAAGTAAAAACAGCCACAGCAAGGACAACAGGAACAAAAACCGCCGTCACTTTATCCACAATACGCTGGACCGGAGCTTTAGACCCCTGTGCTTCCTGCACCATGCGGATAATCTGTGCCAACACCGTATTTTTCCCCACCTTTTGAGCAGTCATAGTAAATGCACCGTTCTGATTGATAGTGCCGGCCAGCACCTTATCACCCTGTTTTCTCTCTACAGGAATAGGTTCACCGCTTATCATGCTCTCATCTATAAAGGTGTTTCCTCCGACAATGACTCCATCCACCGGAATTTGCTCACCGGGACGGACGCTCACCTTATCGCCAACCTGAAGTTCGGCTATCAAGATATCCTCTTCCCTGCCGTCTTTCACCACACGGGCCGTCCGAGGCTGTAATCCCATCAGTTTACGAATAGCTGTGGAAGTTTTTCCTTTTGCTTTCTCTTCCATCAGCTTGCCAACCAATACGAAAGCTATTATAACAGTGGCAGCTTCATAATATACATGAGGTTCCAATCCGCGGCTGTACCAAAATTCGGGATAGAACGTATTAAACAAACTGAACAAAAATGCGATGGAGGTGCTAAGTGCCACCAACGTATCCATATTACTGGTACGCTGAAGCGTCTGTTTCCAGGCATTCATATAGAAAGAACGCCCCGAATATAAAATAACAGGAAGTGAAAGCAACAGCATCCACCAGTTTACTCCCGGAACATTCATCAGAAACATCCCCAAAACAGCTACCGGTAAAGCAAAAATCCAAGCAACGATAGTCTTCCGCTTCAACTGTCCGTAATAAGATTGCTCTGCTTCCTCCTGCTCCTGCACAGAGTTATCCTCATCTATTATCAAATCAAAACCTATTTTCATCACAGCCTCTTTCAGTTGTTGCGGAGACACAATATCCGGATTATAAGTCACCGCCAAAGTAGCCGCCGCCAAATTGACCGATGCATTTTCCACGCCTTCTTGCTTCCTTACAATCTTCTCCACGTTGCCGGCACATGCCGCACAATGCATTCCCGTAACGGGATATAGTTTTTTGTCATATCGCTCATATTCATTTCTTTACTTATTTATTATAGCTTATCAACGGACAAATTTAGCAAAAAGTTCATGCAATCTTGTTGCAAACAGATAAATATATTTTCGCTTTTTAGATGGACATTTCACGAAGTTATTCTATATTTGTGGAGAAAGTTAGGATAAGTAATCCATGCAAATAAACAAAAAGTTATGAAAAAAAGAAATCTCGTATTGTCTGTTATGACAACTTGCCTTGTATCCTGCTTTTTATTATCGGGATGTAACGGACAAAAACAAATTGATAGTGAAACTGTAAAGACTGTAAAGGTGGAAGAACAAGCCCATTTACAAGATGACACAGTCTCTCCCGCCTGTAAGATTACTATTGATTATAGTTATTTAGCAGAATCTGATGCTGCGGATAGCATAGCACAACGCATCAACCGTACCATACAAGCCCACGTTTTGGGAAAAGAATATATCCGGATGAATCCGGAAGTTGCTGTAGATTCTTTTAAAAATACCTACATTAACAACTACCGCAAAGATGTGAACGAGTTCTATCAGGAAGATATAAAAAATGGAACTCCCAAAGACGAACTTCCCACATGGTACAATTATGAATACGGACTGACCACCCATTTCAGCGAAGGCAAAGAAGGTATTCTGAATTTCATTGCAGAAACTTTTGAATATACAGGCGGGGCACATCCCAACTCATGGAACAAATGGATGAACTTCGAAAAGAATACCGGCAAACTGCTTGCTTTGAAAGATGTATTTATGGCAGGATCGGAAAAACCGATGAGCGACATGTTGCTGGAAGAACTGATAACAGAGATGGCTACCCGTCTGGAAGACAGCTCCATCACCTCACTGGAAGGACTTCAGAATGCAGGCATCTTGAATTCTACCAATATGTACGTACCCGACAATTTCTTGTTAGAAAAGGAAAAAGTATCTTTCCTGTATAACAAATATGATATCGCTCCCTATGCTGTAGGAGTCATCACCCTTTCTTTGCCCTACACATCGGTAGAAAAATATATGATACATTAAATAACGATTTTAAGTATAGAATGGAATTAATACTGAAATATTTCCCTAACCTCAGCGAACAGCAGAAAACACAGTTTGCCGCATTGTATGATTTATATACGGATTGGAATAGCAAAATCAATGTAATCTCACGCAAGGATATCACTAATCTGTACGAACATCATGTATTGCACTCGCTAGGCATAGCCAAAGTGATAAACTTCACCCCTGATACCCAAATTATGGACTTGGGCACAGGGGGCGGTTTCCCGGGTATCCCTTTGGCCATCTTATTCCCTGAAGTCCAATTCCATCTGGTGGACAGTATCGGAAAGAAAGTGAAAGTAGCTACAGAAATAGCCAATGCTATCGGACTGAAGAATGTCACTTTCCGTCATTGCCGCGCCGAAGAAGAAAAAAGGAAATTCGACTTCGTGGTAAGTCGTGCTGTCATGCCTTTGGGCGATCTAATAAAAATTATCCGTAAAAACATCAGACAAGAACAGCATAACGCCCTGCCCAACGGGCTGATTTGTCTGAAAGGCGGAGAGTTGGAACAAGAAACAATGCCCGTGAAGCACAAAACAATGCTTTATGATCTGAAAAATGAATTCACGGAAGATTTTTTTAAAACCAAGAAAGTGGTTTATGTAACCATCAGCGGTTTATAATTATAGAATAAAAAAAACATGAAAATAAAGAAATTTGAATTCAATATGTTTCCGGTAAACTGCTACGTGCTATCGGACGAAACAAAGGAAGCCGTCATTATTGATGCCGGTTGCTTTTATGAAGAAGAAAAGCAAGCCTTAAAAAGATATATTGACAGCAATAGCCTGACAGTGAAACATTTGTTGAATACGCACCTCCATCTGGACCATATTTTCGGCAACCCATTCCTGTTGCAAGAATACGGGCTAAAAGCCGAAGCAAATCAAGCGGATGAATTTTGGCTGGAACAAGCACCGGCACAATCACGTATGTTTGGTTTCCAATTGCCCGAAGCACCCGTGCCATTAGGAAAATATATCTTTGATGGAGATATCATTACTTTCGGCAATACCCAACTGGAAGCTATCCATGTACCGGGTCATTCGCCGGGAAGCATTGTTTTTTACTGCAAAGAAGCCCACTGTATCTTCAGCGGTGATGTATTGTTCCAAGGAAGTATAGGACGTGCAGACCTTACAGGAGGTAACTTCGACGAACTTCGCGAGCATATATGCAGTCGTTTGTTTGTACTCCCCCCCGACACGGTAGTCTATCCCGGTCATGGAGACCCGACCACTGTGGGAGCAGAAAAAGCGAACAACCCTTTTTTCCGATAAGATAAAACTTAAAATTCAACTTATATACTACTACCATGAAAACAGATTTATTAGCAGACCGACATATCGGTATACAGGAAGAAGACCTTCCCGTTATGTTGGAAAAGATTGGCGTAAAGAGCCTTGATGAACTGATTAACAAAACAATTCCGTCCAAAATCCGTTTGAAAGAACCTCTGCCACTGGCTGCTCCCATGACGGAACGGGAGTTTGCAGAGCATATTACCGAACTAGCTTCACAAAACAAGATTTATACCTCTTATATAGGTATGGGTTGGTATGACAGTATTACTCCGGCGGTCATTCAACGCAATGTATTCGAGAATCCTGTGTGGTACACCTCGTACACTCCTTATCAAACCGAAGTTTCACAAGGACGTTTGGAAGCACTGATGAACTTCCAGACTGTCATATCCGACCTCACAGCCATGCCATTGGCAAACTGCTCATTGCTGGATGAATCTACCGCCGCTGCCGAAGCCGCCACCATGATGTATGGACTTCGCACCCGCGACCAACAAAAAAGCGGAGCCAACGTATTGTTTGTGGATGAAGAGATTTTCCCACAGAACCTGTCAGTCATCCAGACCCGCGCCCTTCCTCAAGGCATGAAGATCCAAGTAGGAAATTACAAGGAATTGGCATTTACTCCGGAAATCTTTGCCTGCATCCTTCAATACCCCAATGCCAGCGGTAGCGTGGAAGACTATCGTGAGTTTGTGGAAAAGGCACATGCCGCCCATTGTAAAGTAGCCGTGGATGCTGACATCATGAGTTTGGCATTGTTAGTTCCTCCCGGCGAATGGGGAGCAGACATCGTATTCGGAAGTACCCAGCGCCTGGGTATCCCCTTGTTCTACGGAGGTCCGTCCGCAGCCTACTTCGCTACACGTGACGAATATAAACGCAATATGCCGGGACGTATCATCGGCTGGTCTAAAGACAAATATGGCAAACTGGCCTACCGTATGGCTTTACAGACCCGTGAGCAACATATTAAACGCGAAAAAGCAACTTCCAACATCTGCACCGCACAGGCATTACTGGCTACAATGGCCGGCTTCTATGCCGTTTATCATGGGCAGGAAGGTATCAAAAATATAGCAAAACGCATTCATAGCATTACCACCTGGTTGAACAAAGCCCTAACCCGCTTGGGATATGTACAGCATAATGAATTATTCTTTGACACCCTGCGTTTCAGTCTGCCCGACCATGTTTCGGCTCAGAAGCTACGTACCATCGCATTGAGTAAAGAAGTAAACCTCCGTTACTATGATAATGGCGATGTAGGTTTCAGCATTGATGAAACCACCGACCTGAAAGATGTAAACCTGTTACTTTCCATCTTCTCCATTGCTGCCGAAGAAACCGTTCAAGAAGTAACAGACATTCCCGAAGCATCCTCACTGAATCGTGAACTACGCCGCCGTACTTCCTTCCTCACCCATGAGGTATTCAACAAGTATCATACTGAAACCGAAATGATGCGTTATATCAAACGTTTGGAACGTAAAGATATCTCATTGGCACATTCCATGATTTCATTGGGTTCTTGTACCATGAAACTGAATGCCGCTTCGGAAATGCTCCCACTCAGCAACTTAGGCTGGATGGCTATACACCCGTTAGCACCTGAGGATCAAACAAAAGGCTATCAGACATTAATTAATAACTTAAGCGAGCAGTTGAAGGTTATTACCGGATTTGCAGGAGTCACTTTGCAACCTAATTCAGGTGCAGCAGGAGAGTATACAGGACTTCGTATCATCCGCGCTTATCTGGAAAGTATCGGACAGGGACACCGCAACAAGATATTAATTCCGGCATCAGCCCACGGTACGAATCCGGCTTCAGCCATTCAATGCGGATATACCACGGTGACTTGCGCCTGTGACGATAAAGGTAATGTAGACGTAGAAGATTTACGTGCAAAAGCAGAAGCCAACAAGGATGATCTGGCTGCATTAATGATTACCTATCCGTCCACTCATGGTATCTTTGAACCGGAAATTGCAGAAATTTGTAAAATTATTCATAAATGCGGAGCACAGGTTTACATGGATGGTGCAAATATGAATGCACAGGTAGGTCTGACCAATCCGGGTACCATCGGTGCTGATGTATGCCATTTGAATCTGCATAAGACTTTTGCCAGCCCTCACGGTGGTGGCGGTCCAGGTGTAGGTCCCGTTTGTGTAGCCGAACATCTGGTTCCGTTCCTTCCGGGACATCAAGTTTGGGGTAACAGTGCCAATCAGGTTTCTTCAGCTCCATACGGTAGCGCAGGAATCCTGCCTATTACTTACGGTTATATTTGCATGATGGGCGCCGAAGGTCTGACCAATGCCACCAAGACTGCTATTCTGAGCGCCAATTATCTGGCAGCTTGCTTCAAGGATACCTACGGCATTGTATATACCGGCGCTACGGGCTTTGTGGGCCATGAAATGATTTTAGATTGCCGCTATCTGCATGACGAAACCGGTATCAGCGAAAATGACATCGCCAAGCGTCTGATGGATTATGGCTATCATGCGCCCACCCTTTCCTTCCCGGTTCATGGAACATTGATGATTGAACCGACTGAAAGTGAAAGTTTATGGGAACTGGATAATTTCGTCACTGTGATGCAAACCATCTGGCAGGAAATTCAAGAAGTGAAGAATGGCAGTGCCGATAAAGAAGATAATGTATTGGTCAACGCCCCGCATCCTGAATATGAAGTGGTGGCCAATGAATGGAATCACAGCTACAGCCGAGAGAAAGCCGCTTATCCTATCGAATCGGTACGTGATAACAAATTCTGGATCAATGTAGCCCGGGTAGATAATACATTAGGTGACCGCAAACTGTTGCCTACCCGTTATGGTAAGTTTGAATAAAAAAGCATTGTACTAAAAAGAAGAAGAGAGGATCAAAATTCAGTTTTTGAAAATATGAATTTATAATTTGAAATTTGAACATCCTAAAAAACTAAAGAAAGGGTCGTATCATTACTCAAGACAGAGCTTGATACGACCCTTTTAAGTTTATAATTACTATCTGTAACTTTTCGGAACTGTCATTTTAGTTTTAACACACCTCCTCCCTCTTTTCAGGAACTATCCTTTACTTTATCCACAGTAGGAGCAACTTGAGTTCCATAGCAGTCCGAACACATAATATCAGTATCCTAACTCATAAGGCTGTTCTACAGCCGGAACCCCATCGGACATCCATCCAGGCATTGCTTCTTTTTTCAGATAATGATTAAAGAACTGGAACATACGTTTTTGAAATCTATTTTGTTGGCAATCTTTGTCGGCCAATGCGGTTCGCCTGTATAGTTCAGCATCCAGCAAGGCTTTCCAAGACGTTTCATTGCCACAAAATATTCTATTCCCTGATACCAGGGCACATGTCCGTCAGCGTCATTATGCATGATTAAAACAGGTGTTTGTACCTTGTCCATCGTGAACAGAGCAGAGTTTTCCAAGTAACGCAACGGAGTACTCCAAGGCGTACCGCCCAGACGGCTCTGAGTATGTTCATACTGGAACGAGCGTGCCAGCCCCGATCCCCAACGGATACCTCCGTAGGCACTGAACATATTGACCACCGGAGCACCTGACTCAATAGCCGCAAACAAATCAGTACGTGTAGCCAGATAAGCCACTTGATAACCGCCCCAACTATGTCCCTGCGCCCCTATGGCTTTCTCGTCAATATAACCTTTGCCTATCAGCATGGCAACCCCCGGCATCAGACAGTTATAGCAACTCTCACCCGGATAACCGTCTACATAACGTATGTCCGGATTGAACACAATATACCCGTTACTGTTATAAAGATGATAATCAATGGTAGACCGATGGGGTTCCGGCATCCGGTAATTAAACAGAGTTTCCGAATTTCGCTCATAGAAACTCACAATCATCGGGTATTTCTTGGCCGGATCAAAATCGGCAGGCTTGTACACCACCCCTTCCAACTTACGGCCATCTAAAGATATCCACGAAACCAATTCGGCAGTTCCCCACAAATAGTCTTTCTGTTGGTCAATGCCATGAGTCAGCCGAATAGATTTCTTGAAATCGAGTGTAGCATAATGAAGGTCAGGATATTGCTCAAAACTTTCCATCGTATAGATTACATGGTCTGTATTTTTCGCCTTAGAAATACTGCGTAACATATAGTTACCCGCCATCAATTCTTTAGGAGAAGCAGCGGTGGAAAGACGAGCCTTGTAATACCCGTTCCCTTTGGTCACTTCGTTAAAGCCTTTCAACAACTGTGGCTTGTTCAGGTCAATCACACGCTCCTCCTTATCCAGTTTTACCAAACGATATGAAATCCGGTTCTTACGTCCATTCATCGTCAGATTGACAGGTTCCTTCATGGCATCCGGATCGAATTTCCAAATATCATAACGGTCATAAATTAAAAGGGACTCATCCCGTTCCGTCCATCCGGCAGTTCCATGTGCGTTCGGATAGTCAGGTACATCATTCTCTTCATCCCATGCGAGGAAAGAAGCGGGGCTAGTCAACTGATTTTTTTTCCCGTCTGCCATAGAAAGAGTATACCAACAACTGTCTGTTTCAGCATACCAATACGCATACTTGCCTTGTGGTGAAAGACGGTATCTGCCATAATCCGCCGATGCCAGTAATTTACGGCTGCCATCTTCCAAAGACACTGTGTAATAATCACTGCGTGTCCGCCCTTCCCACATGGAGGACAATGAATAAGGACGCGAAGTGGAAAGCAATGCCAACGGGGCATCTCCTTCATCTCCCAGCAAAATCTGAGACAGCTCCTCATCTGCCAGCTGACAAATACGACCACCATTTATATGATAAACCGCTTGATAGCTTCTTTTCAGCTCTTTCTCCTTATTATAATCCTGTACAGTATATTGCACCGGCTCGTCCCAACTCCACACCTGCACATTGGGACGGTTCTCCGCCAATTGCAACGTATCCTTTTGTCTAGGCTCAGGCGATGTGCCAAAAAACAACCGGGAAGCACTCTTCGAAAATTGTAATTTCCCATGCTCGCTGATTACCCATCCTTTCGGAAAAGCCCGATTGCCACGTGCCGCAACTTCTGTTGCCGGTGCTCCCTGCTGTGACAGCCACAAGCTCATGGCTTTATAACAAGAATCTTTCTGTGCACAATATAAGAAAGCCAAGTTTGCTCCATCTTCATCAAAAGTTACCTGTTTAAACACCCCGTCACCTTCTTTTATCAGCGTCTTCACACCTGTTTCCGTATTCAGAAGATACAATCCCGGCTTTTCCTCTGCTTTATCACCTGCGGTAATATAATAAAGCATTCCGCTTTTCTCCGCAAAGTTGAAAGCTTTCACAGCAGGAGCCTCATACCGGGTACTGAGGTTTGCATTCAACGGTTGGACATACAAAGTCGAGTCTTTCCTTCCCTTCTGAAAAGCAACCCAGTCCGCCTTCTCTGCCAGCCTGAATGTTTTCAGTGAATCAATCACTTCCCTGCCGCCCGAAAGCGAATAAATGACCAATGCATCCATCGGCATCTTTTCTTTCTTCGTTTTCTTTATTTTCAGAGAATCCACTATCATCTTGCCGGGTTTCTGCGACACAACCAAATAGTCGGAAGAAGCCGAGAAAAGAAAACGGTCCGCCCGCGGAAAAGTGGCAAGTTCCTTCCCTTGTGCATCATACAAATTCACCACAGCATCTCCTTCCCAAGGTTCCATCTTGCATGCCACCCACTTTCCATTATCAGAAATAGCTTGCCCGCTGATACGCTGCCAGGCAACTAAATTGTCTACTGTGAGACTTTTCGAGGCTGTCTGCGCCATCACAGGCGACAGATTCCCTATGCATAGGACAAGAGCCAGATACTTTACATGTTTCATATCCATTTTATCGTTACTGATTAGTTCGATTTTTATAAAAGCTTATCTTTCTCATATTCCGTTTTATCTTCGGCCGCAACCAGATTTAATTCCCTGCCGCTCTCTCCATACGAAACCGCATGACGTACTGCAAAATTTTCCAAGAACAAATGGTTCAGCGTAAACAATGCCCCATTCAAGTGCTCATTTCTGACAGAAGGTTTTGTATTCCTACTACGAATCCGAGACATGCATTTACGATGCTGTCCGGGAGTCAAGACACCCGCCATCCATCCACTTTTTAAATAATGCAAATATATAAAAAACGGATAAAAGTCTGATTCTAAACAATAATTTTGTACTTTTACTGTCGCATATAATCCATATACATTCAACACCAAACAATAAAAGCTATGACAGCAAGAAACAAAGTTCTAACCATCATGGGTATCATTATACTTATCGGGATTATCTCAATAGGATTCTTTGTATTTCCAATCGGAATTTCCATGTGCGCCATTACAGGCTTATGCTATGGCTGCAAATATAAAGACAAGTTGTTTATCAGATGGTCATCTGTAGGATTGGTAACAGGTATCGGACTTTCCATTTACACCTGGTGTTTAATCTCGTCAATGTAAAACAGCATAAGTTCAGTAAAAAAAAGAGGGGTTACGACAACCCCTCTATTTCACCATTCACGATATCAATATGCAATGCCTGCGGTTCCTTCGGCAATCCCGGCATACGCATTATTTCTCCGGCAATGACTACCAGCATCTCAGCTCCGGCATTCATCACAATATCTTGTACATGGAATTCAAAATTGTCTACCGCACCGTAAATTTTGGGGTCGGTAGAGAATGAATACTGCGTCTTGGCAATGCAGATAGGGAAATTTCCATATCCCAATTCTACAATATGCTTCAGTTTCTTACGGGCAGCGGCACTATACGTAATAATGCTGGCACCGTATAAATTACAAGCCACCTTCGATATTTTAGTTTCTACACTATCCTCATCATCATAGGCATATTGCAAAGGCTCGGAAGGTTGTTCCTCAATGGTTTTCACAACCAGTTCCGCCAATTCTACTGCCCCTTCGCCACCATCAGTAAAGGCATTGTTCACTGCAAAGCCCACACCTTTCTTCTCGCAATGGATACGGATATAATCCACTTCTTCCTCCGAATCATCCCCATAACGGTTAAACGCAACGACAACTGTCTGACCGAAATATCTCAAATTACGCAAATGCTTATCCATATTGGCCACACCCTGCTTCAAAGCTTCCAGATTAGGTTCCTTTATCTTATCCTGTGATACGCCGCCATGCATTTTCAATGCACGGGCAGTCACCACCAAGACGGTCAGTTTAGGTGTGATACCTGCTTTACGGCACTTGATATCATAGAACTTCTCCGCTCCCAGGTCAGCCCCGAATCCGGCTTCGGTAATAGTATAATCACTAAAAGTCATTGCCATCTTGGTTGCCAGAATAGAGTTGCAACCGTGAGCGATATTGGCAAACGGTCCCCCATGAACAAAGGCAGCAGTATGTTCCGTAGTTTGTACCAGATTAGGAGAAAGAGCATCTTTCAAAAGAACTGTAATGGCTCCGGCAACTCCTAAATCTTTTACAGTAAAAGGCTTGTTGTCATACGTAAAACCTAATAAAATATTTTCAATGCGACGACGCAGGTCCTTTTCATCCTTGGCCAGACACAGAATAGCCATAATTTCAGATGCAGGAGTAATATCAAAACCTGACTCCTGGGTAATTCCGTTGGTCTTCGGTCCTAGTCCTGTAACAATATAACGGAGGGAACGGTCATTCACATCCAACACACGACGCCACAGCACTTCCTTCAATCCGAAACCATTATCACGATTCTGATAAAGGTAATTGTCCAACAAGGCCGAAATCATATTGTGAGCGGAAGTGATGGCATGAAAATCACCTGTAAAATGAAGATTAATCTTATCCATCGGCAAAACTTGGGCATATCCTCCTCCGGCAGCTCCCCCTTTCATTCCGAAACAAGGACCTAGCGACGGCTCGCGCAAGGCAACAATTGTTTTCTTTCCTATTTTATTCAGTCCCAAAGCCAATCCGATGGAAACAGTGGTCTTACCAATACCGGCTTTGGTAGGAGTGATGGCAGTAACTAGAATAAGGTTACTCTGCTGCACCTTTTCTTCGTTTATCTGACTTTCATCCACTTTGGCAATATAGCGCCCGTAATTACTGATGTGCTCTACAGGAATACCGGTTTCCCTAGCCACTTGTTTAATCTTGACCAGCTCAATGCTGCGTGCTATTTCAATGTCCGTTTTCATCTTTTTACTAAATTTAGGCGGCAAAGGTAATATATTTCCTTAACTTTGTTTTGGTTTCAAACAACAAAATAATATAAGGAGTAAGCAAATGAACAATTTTGTATTTTACAGCCCTACCGAGTTTGTATTTGGCAAGGATTCAGATATCCAAACCGGTACTCTTGCTAAAAAGTATACGCCCGGAAGGCAATGATTGTTTACGGTGGAGGCTCTATTATTCGCAGCGGATTACTGCAACGCATAGAAGATTCTCTGCAACAGGCAGGAGTGGATTATGTAAAATTAGGAGGCGTACAACCTAATCCTACTGACCCGAAAGTTTACGAAGGCATTGAACTGGCGCGCAAAGAAGGCGTGGACTTTATGCTTCCCGTAGGGGGAGGCTCTGTCATTGACACTGCAAAAGCCATTGCGGCAGGAGTGCCCTACGAAGGTGATTTTTGGGATTTCTATATAGGAAAAGCCAAAGTGAAGAAGGCCTTAAAAGTGGGTGTGGTACTTACTATTCCCGCTGCCGGCAGCGAAGGTTCGGGCAATACGGTGATTACCAAACTGGAAGGTCTGCAAAAACTAAGTTTGCGTGTACCGGAATTACTACGGCCTGTTTTTGCTGTGATGAATCCGGAACTGACCTATACTCTCCCCCCCTACCAGACAGCTTGTGGCATTGCCGATATGATGGTACACATTATGGAACGTTATTTTACCAACACTCCCGATGTAGAAATCAGTGACCGGCTGTGTGAAGGGACTTTGATGGCTATCATCAAAGAAGCATATAAAGTGAAGCAGAACCCGAACGATTACGAAGCACGCGCCAATATCATGTGGTGTGGGACAATTGCCCATAACGGTACTTGCGGAGTAGGTTGTGAGGAAGACTGGGCATCACATTTTCTGGAACATGAAATCAGTGCTGTATATAATGTGACACATGGAGCAGGACTAGCAGTAATCGTACCTGCATGGATGACATTCATGGCAGAACACAACCCGAAAAAGATTGCCCGGTTTGCAAACCGCGTTTTCGGAGTTCCCGAGAATGAGGATTTGGAAGAAATGGCACTTGCCGGCATATCACGATTGAAGCATTTTTTCAGATACATGGGCCTGCCGGTCAATTTCAAAGAATTGGGTATAGAACATCCTGATATTGAACTGCTAGTGAAAAAACTGCATGAAAACAAAGGTGAATTAGTAGGTAATTATGTAAAACTGAACAAAGAATACAGTAAAGAGATATTCGAACTAGCCTGCAAATAACCCGCACAGCCCAACTGTTCTAAAATATAGGCATCCGGTTTATCTGCCTTTATTTCATTCAGAACCGTAAAGTTCCTAAAGTATTCTATTTTCCAGATGCGCCGGCACGAACTACGTTATTCGTGCCAGCCGCATCTGAGAAATATAGCACCATTAAGCGACAGACACTTCATGCAACAACTTCCCTCTTGCCCATTTATACTCCAACATTTTCCACCTTTTACTTCACTATTTATATGCTTTTTAGCATAAAACGCTAGGTTTTTCCAACCATTTAAAGTAACTTCGCCGGACTTTTTTGGAGAAAAAACAATGTATATATTCCGATCAATTCACGAAATAATAAATACGATTTTTGTAGCTAAAGGGCTATTGGTAGAGATGTTTGAGAAGAGAAAAGTACTTAGTTTTCGATACTCGGACGCACTAGCCCTATTGAAAGAGGATGAAAACCGTTTAAAGATACTCATCGAAAAGGAAATCATACACCAAAACGGAAACTTTGTGGAACTGGATGCCCGATTCCTTGATTTCTTCGAACTGCTGCTGGAAGCGAACGAGGAAATCAACACGGCTACCGTAGAGGAAAACATAGAGTACCTGCACGAACTGATGGACTACTACCTGAAAGAAAAGATCCAGTCGCGCAAGGAAAGTTATGTACGCAATATCAAGATTACCTTTCAGAAACTGGCACGTGTAACGATACGGAACATTATCAACCTTCAACACAATATTGATAATGCTTTCAAACACGAGCCCACATACCAGATAAAAATAGCCAAACTGCAAAATCTGGACAAGAAACGAATCAACATCCAACGGTTGATAGACTCTACCGAACATCTGATTCTGCATGAAGAACGGGATTTCTTCCGCCAAGCCACTGACGAAGAGCTGACCCGCATCCTGCTCGAACTGCGGCAGGAACTGCAACTATCAGCTCACAGTCTGATTCGTGCCCAGCAGGATATCATCAATTACCTGAACCAAATAAAGAATCAGGTGATACTGGTAGAAAAAATACGAAAAGTAAAATATCTGCAAGATCAGTTCGAGTTACGTGCCCGGAGTAATCTGTCCGAAATAATGGAACGGGAACGCTCCCTCCTGTTGGAAGGCAATACACAAGCATCGTTCAAACTGTCCCCCAGCTATCTGGCCAGTGACGAAGTGCGTCCCATCATTCTGAAAGTTATCAGCAATCAGAAGTATCGTGAAATTGTGCGGAAAAATGAAGCCGGAGCTTTCAGTGAAGAAGACTTGGAAGCACAGGCCATGTACGAAGAAGTGATTAATCTGGACGAAGTGGTAACCGCCTTTGTGCAGTCGGGGGCAGAAGCCCGCTGGAAAGGAGAGCCGGTCAGCGACCTTTTTTCCTTTCTGTTGCAATATCATTTCCATCGCGAAGTGGATGAAAAGGAACGTACCACGTTCTTCTGTCAGATTGTCTCACTTTACGAGAGCCAACTGGAAATCCGGAACGAGTTCGGACTCCACAATCAATATGAATATGCTAAAATATACCCACTCTGAGATTTATGGATTTAAATATACAAATACCCGATAATACCGCATCCATCTTTGAATACCTGCAAAAAGGACTGTTCATCAGTTCCAACAGCACCAGCGAAGAAGTACGCGATATGTATAATGAAATAGATGAGAACTACGAATCTCTCTATCAGTATTTCTCACAAATAAACTATACACTGGAACGGGGAAACGAATATTTCTTCTTCTCCCGTATAGAACCTAAAGCCACACTGGAGCAAAAAATCATGCGTGCCTATTACTGGATAGATGTGCTCGATTTTTTCAAAACCTACGATGAAACATTCGGTCCCGGATTCCGCTTCCAGCCCGAACAGATATTGGTGGAAACCAACATCAACATGCTGCTCCAAAACAAACTGGACGGTATGCGGAAACACTTCTCGGACAAGGACATCCGCAAGGAAGTGCTGGAAAACATGATACGCCAGCTCACCAAAGACTCGTTCCTGGAACAGGAAAATGAGAAAACCAATACGTATAAAGTGATGAGCGCCTGGCATTATCTGGAAAGACTGATTGAAAGTATCAACATTTACGACGAAACCGAAGATGAGAAACCTGAGTAGAATTATCTTTATCAATAGTGCGAATATCCCTTATTCGGACGATATCTATCTGGACGGAAACGTTCACTTCATCGGTACGCAGGGAGTGGGAAAAAGTACCCTTCTGCGTGCTATCCTTTTCTTTTACAATGCCGACACGCAACGGCTGGGCATTTCGGTGGAAAAGCAGAATTACACGGATTACTATTTTCCCTACTCCAATTCGTATATCGTTTACGAAGTGGCAACAGAGAACGGCGCGTTCTGTATTCTGAGTTTCAAATCGATGAACCGTGTATGTTACCGCTTCATCCACTCTCCTTACCGCAAAGAATTCTTTATAGACGAGAATCGGGTGGCCTATAGCGAGAGCGACCGCGTGCGTGCCGTGCTGGACCAATATGGCATAGAATATTCACGCATCATCTATACCTACGACGAGTATCGGAACATTCTGTATGGAAACAGTACAAGTCCTGAGTTCAGCCGGTACTCGCTGATGGAGAGCAAGCAATACCAGAATATTCCGCGCACTATACAGAACGTGTTGCTGAATTCGAAACTGGATGCTGAATTTATCAAGAAAACAATCATTTCTTCTCTGAATGAAGATGAAACGGCCATCGACCTGAACAGTTACAAGGAGCATCTGAAAAACTTTGAAACCCGTCTGAAGGATATCGAAGAATTTCAGAAACGGGAAACCCGGAAACAGGCTCGGGAAATCACACTGTTATCCCAACAAACGTCCAAACTGCAAGGCGGACTGGTGCAGAATTGCCGCGAACTGGTTGCCGCTTTCCGCAAAGCCGAAAGTATCCTTCCCCAATGGAAAGAGAAACAAGACCGCACGGATGCCGACAAAGGAAAACTGATACGCCGGAAACAGGAGCTTCAGGATGAATCGCGCAAACGCAGCGACAAGTTACAGGAAGCGCTGGCAGTGCTGAACAACGAACTGCAAAAGGCATTAGGCAAAGAAAAGGACTATCAGAACAAGAACATAGAAGAGATTATAGAACGCTCTTCCAAAAAAGAGGAATGGAAGAACCGGCAGGTGGGATTGCTGGAAGAACAACGCATCCTTACCTCACAATATATGGAAATATCCACCAAGTATAAATCGCTGATTCAGGCCTTGGACGAGCAATGGAACAAGATTCATGAAGCGAAAATCAAACAACTGGATACATTAAACAATGCATACAACGAGCGTCTGGAAGAGGCCCGCAAAGAATACCAGCGGTTCACTGATTCCCTTTACCAGGAGTTCGAAAGCCTGTCACAGCAACTCCATCCGCTGAAAGCCGAGAAACTGGGCGAACTGAACGCTATAGATTACCAGATAAAATTATGCAGAAAGGAGGTTTTCTTTGAGGAAGAGCAACAGGAATTGAAAACACGTATCCAAAACTATGCCAACTTTCACACGGAACGGAAAAACCGTATCGCCCAAGCGCAGCTCATCATCAAGGAACTGACCATGACTTGGGAAGAGGAACAGCAGAAACAGTTGAAAGAAAAAGACCTGACCTTGCAAAAACTGCAACAGGAGATGCTGCAACTCCGTCCCCGCATAGACGAATTACAAGCTTTTCTGAACAACAGCAAAGACACCTTGCAAGGCTGGCTGAAAGAAAACAAAAAGGGATGGGAAGAGAATATCGGCAAACTGTGTGATGAGAGCATTTTATGGCAACGGGGGCTTTTTCCGCAAATTACCATTGAGGGGGGAAACTCATTCTATGGCATTTCCATTAATTTAGACAGCATCCACCGCCCCATCAAATCCATAGACGATTATATCGTCGAGAAAGAAAACGGTGAAAAACGTCTGGAAGAAATCACTGCTGCCATGCAACGCCAGCAAACTGAAAGGGAGGAGTTGCAGGAACAGTTGAAACGCAAATACCAACCGCAGATAAAGGAACAAAAAGCCATTATCAGCCAAATAGAGTATGAACTGGAACAATTGGAACGCCAATACCAGCAGGATATGCTCGACTTGGAAGAGTGGAAGAAGAAAGCCAATGAGGAACGGAATGCCAAAATAAACCGATTGGAAAACGAACAGCGCAAACGGGTTGCCGAACTGGACGGTATAAACAGCAAGCTAAAAAACCTGAACAAAGAAAAGACAGAGAAACTGGATAGCCTGAAGCAGGAATGGAACAAGCAACAACAGGCTCTTGCCGCCGAAAAAAAGACACAAGCGGAAGTTATCGGGAAGGAAGAAAAAGAAAGAACAACGCAGAATTTCCTCCATCAAAACCGAATATGAAGCGGATATGCAGAAAGAGCTTCACTCGCAGGGAGCAGATACCGAACGTCTGCAAGACATTGCCAACCAACTGGTCCAACTGGAAAAAGAGCTTTCTTTCATTAAGGAGAATGCGACACTGGTCATCGAATACCAAAAAGACAAACGGGATTTGATAGACCGTATTCCCGGATGGCAACGGGAGCACGATGAACAAAAACGTCTGCTCCAATTGGAACGGGAAACGCTGAGAGTGGAAACATCCTCCCTACAAGAAAAAATAGACCTTCTGAACAAAGAATGGGAAGAAGCGGAAGAAAATGTAAGGGAACTGCAAAAGAACCTGGAGGCTTACAGCAAGATTCCGGCATACGACTGGTATAAACCGCATCAGGATATATTCCGTTCCGAAAACGCGCAAACCATGCAGACCACCAAGACCTGTATGGAGCTGATTGACGAACTGACCCGCCAGGCCAACCAATTCACGCAGGTGCAAAGCAAGCTCCGTAAAGAAGTGAACCTTTTCACCGGACATTTTGATGAGGACAACACCTTCAAGTTCCGCGTAAAATTCAACGAGGATTGGGAATATGTACGCTTTGCCGACGAACTGCACGACTTTGTGGAAGAACACCGCATAGACGAGTACATCCGCCGCATCAACAACGAGCATTGGGATACCTTCAAACGTATCAGTATGGACACCTCCATGCTGACTTCATCGGAAGATGATATTCAAGATGTGATCCGTGAAATCAATAAAGGTTTCGCCACCTGCAATTTTGTGGGAGTTATCCAACGCATTGAAATGAAAGTGGAAGAGAGCAGCAACCGCGTAGTGAATATTCTGCGTGAGATACAGAAATATTACCATGATTACGGCTATGACCTCTCACCGGAAACCAACCTGTTCTCCTCTGCCAAGGAGCAATTGGTGAAAGAAGAGGCTATCACTTTGCTGCGTACCTTTATCAAGGAAATACATGCTTACCGCTATGACAGTATCCGCCTGTATGATTCCTTCGAGTTGCGTTTCCGCATTGTGGAGAACGGCAATGACACCGGATTTATCGAGAAGATAGCCAATGTGGGGTCGGAAGGAACCGACATTCTGGTAAAAGCAATGATAAACATCATGTTGCTGAATGTGTTCAAGGAAGGAGCATCCCGCAAATTCAAAGATTTCAAGTTACACTGCATGATGGATGAAATAGGCAAACTACATCCCAACAACATCAGCGGTATCCTGAAATTCGCCAATGACCGGAATATCATTCTTATCAACGGTTCTCCCACCGAACTGAACCGCGATGCGTATAAGCACGTTTACCTGCTTACCAAAGGAACACAGAACAAGACCCGCATCGCACGGTTAATCTCAGATAAACAGCTATAAAAGCCAGTAATAACAAACTGTATATTTCTATATTATAATGCACAATCTCTCAAAAAAAGATTGTGCATTATTCTTTTCCATGAACATTCTCTTTACATGTACCTGCTACGGTTGGGACGGAGAGCTTGTGAAAGTTCCTCCACCTTTTTTCCACAAAGAAAAGAGCGGCTTCCATTCCTGCAATATTCATATCAGAGTAACCCAAACAACCGGACAAAGAACAAATTTACATCCACTTTTCTCCATACAAAGGGAATAACATTAAACATATTTGTGTAATTTCGCCCGGTAATAAAACTACAAACCAATACGCACTATGATATTTAACCGGACTGAAAAGGAAGAAAAAGCCTATCTCATGGATATTATTGCTTTATTAGCTGCCAATATCGAACAGATGGATAAGGCCATTGAAGATAAATCCAAAGACGTAATGGAGCACAAACTCTACTTGTGGGAAAATCTGTCCGAACTGGACCGAGCCGAGAAAAGTGCGGTCCGGCAGATAGTCACCCAACAAGTAGCAGCCAGCGAGTCCTTGGCCGAGAAAAAGAAACGTTATCGCAAAATGATGGCCATCCCCTATTTCGGTCGCATCGACTTTCAAGAAAAAGGGCAACCCGAAGTCCTGCCATTATATATAGGTATACACTCATTTTTCAATCCTCCCACCAATGAAAATCTGATACACGACTGGCGTGCCCCCATCTCCAGCATGTTCTATGATTATGAATTAGGAGAAGCACATTTCGACGCCCCCTCGGGAGAAGTGAAAGGTAACATCCGTCTGAAACGCCAGTATCGCATCCGTGACGGAAAAATGGAATTCATGCTGGAAAGTTCACTGAATATTCAAGATGACATCCTTCAGAAGGAATTGAGTGGAAACTCCGATGACCGGATGAAGAATATAGTCGCCACCATCCAACGGGAACAGAATAAAATTATCCGTAATGATACATCGAATACCCTGATTATCCAGGGAGTAGCCGGTTCAGGAAAAACATCCATCGCCTTGCACCGCGTAGCCTATCTGCTATATCGGCACAAAGGGGAAATCACGTCCAATGATATCCTGATCATTTCCCCCAATAAAGTATTTGCCGATTACATCTCGAACGTACTTCCCGAATTGGGAGAAGAAAAAATTGAAGAATGCGGCTTTGAGGAATTAATGCTCAAAATACTGGACAACAAATATAAAATACAAACCTTCTTTGACCAGGTGGCCGAAATACTGGACAAAGAGGAAGAAGATTTTATAGAACGTATCCGATTCAAATCCACCACCGAATTTATCCAGCAGATGGATAAATACATTCTATATTTGGAACAAAACGCATTTCGGCCAACCGACCTGAAAGCAGGGCGTATCCCTATCCCTGCCGAGTACCTGAAAGAACGTTTCGCGGCATGGCACCGCCTGCCCATGCGCAGCCGTTTCCAACCAATGGCAGAAGAAATTGCCCGCGAACTGACTTTCACCTATCACCAAGAGCCGATGGGAAAAATACAGATACGGCAGTTGGGTAATGAACTGAAAAAGATGTTCAACAATAAAGACCTCGACTTATACAAGGGATTTTATGACTGGCTGGGAAAACCGGAAATGTTCAAGCAGGGTAAAAACCGGAAATTGGAATACGCGGATGTAGCTCCATTACTTTATTTGAAACTGGCCCTGGAAGATAATAAAACCATGTATGGCATCAAGCATCTGCTGGTAGACGAAATGCAGGACTATACTCCGATACAATACAAAGTTCTGGCTAAATTATTCCCTTGCCGGAAAACAATATTGGGAGATGCAAAGCAATCAGTAAATCCATACAGTTCCACCACCTGCGAACAGATCCAACGTGTACTGGTCGGCTCGGAAGTGATGAAGCTTTGTAAAAGTTATCGCTCCACGTATGAAATCACAGAGTTTGCCCAACGTATTGCCAAGAACGAGGAACTGGAAGCTATAGAGCGTCATGGAGAGGAACCGGCAGTCGCCTTGCTGCCTACTGAAAAGAAAGAGATAGAATGGATAGAAAACCTCATCACCTCTTTCCTGAAAGGAGCTGATGTATCCATGGGTATTATATGCAAAACCGTAAAACAAGCGGACAAGTTGTATGCAGCCATCAATCATTTGTCTGATAAGATCTGTTTGCTGACAGAAGAAAGTGTAGCTTTTGTCAATGGGGTGGTCATTACTACAGCCCACATGGCAAAAGGGCTGGAGTTTGACGAAGTGATTGTTCCATTTGTAACTGATAAAGACTATAGAACAGAAATAGACCGCAGCATGTTATATGTAGCCTGCACCCGTGCCATGCATAAACTTTATATTTCCGCATCGGGTAATATAAGTACATTTCTATCATAAGCATTGACAAAACATCATCCATTGCAGGAATGGAATGAAATCCATCCCTACAGTGGATGAGCAAGTCTGCAAAAGGGTATTCCTCCGTAAGGAATGCGTAGCCTTGTAATCTGATTCATCCTTAAAAGATCTTACCCATATCTCTAAACCTTTCCCGCCGTAGGGTTAAAGGTTTTCTTCCTGTTTGTTTTATCTCCGCAAGCCTTTGGAGTTATCTCCATAAGCTTTGGAGTTGACTCCCAAGGCTATGAGAGATACTCAGACTTGGGAGATAGAATACATCCGTATAAAAAGGCTTGATCAAGGAAGAGAAAAGGCTTATGTAACAGCGACGGATGCGATATGTTGTTATTACAAGCCGTTTCCAATGTACGAATCATAAAGACAAAATCTTTTTTCCCTCTCCAAATCATTTTCATTCAGTTGGGGAGACGGAACCATGCAGGTACGGATACAATCTCCCTCCTGACAAGTATAGTCATAATACTTCTTTTGTAATTCTGTCAACTTATCGAGTGGAACCAGCTCCCCTTTCAGTTCCAGGAATTCCTCCATGTCTGTACTGTCTCCTTGCTTTACAAACAAGATACGGCGCGCTATCGGATTCCTGTTGTAATCCAGACTAAGATACAAACCTTTAAGGAACGGCGGAAAATCATACATCGGCAATTGCAGATAAATACTGAACAAAGCCATTTGCGGTGACTCACGCTCGTTAAAGAAAATATACCCGTTCTGATGATTATTGAATAATCCCACTCCCCGATGCGTTGTATTATAGGCACTCATGTGAGTCACCTTCACATACGTATTGTCTTCGGAAGCCTCTATCAGATAGGGTTCCACTTTAAGGCATTGGCACGAAGAAGAAAGACTATAGCTCAGATAACTTCCGCTATAATTATAAACTTCCTGCACGGAACGTTGCATCTCGGCAGTCATCATCTCCATAAAAGGATTGGTCTTTGCCTCACCATGGGCAGGTTCCAAACTGAAAAGCAACTCTTTGGTACTTGCCAAATTGCCCAACAGACGTTTTTTTGACACATTATTGACCTGCGCCAAAGCCAAATCTAATGAATCTTCTTCAGAGTGTCCTTGTTTCAATGAGGTTACATAAGTGGGCAGAACGCTGGAATAAAGAGCAGACAAGACACTGGGAGCCATATCTACATAATCTGCTATCTCCTTCATTTTCAAACCATTGTTACGGAGATATTCTATTCTTCGGTATATTTCTATCAAATCATTCATTGTTCTCTTCTTCTTTATTGAACTTGCAAAATACAAGTTTTTATATGAACATACAATGACATATACATTACATTAATGTTACATCATACAACAGGTGGAATATGAAAAATATTAATCATAAAGATTCATTTTTTCTCTCTCGGAAGGCCCCTACTTTTGCTTCCGGAAACAGCAATCCAAGGACACGAGGAGTGAGGTTCCTACAAAGAAAAGAAACAAAACAATTAGTCAATATCAATTAGTATAATGGAAGCAAAAAGCGAAACAAACAAACAGATATCCAGTTTCCTGTTTATCCTGTGGGCAGGAGGGGCGGCACTACTGTCATACTCACTGGTATATGCCCTGCGCAAACCTTTTACAGCTGCCACCTTTGACGGAATGGATTTCTTCGGGATGGACTATAAAGTAGCCACTACCATCATGCAGATTTTCGGCTACCTTATTTCAAAGTTCTTTGCCATCAAGATTGTTTCAGAATTGAAGCGCGAGGACCGGTTGAAGTTCATGGTATGCTCCGTAGCCCTTGCAGAACTCGCTTTAGTCTTCTTCGGATTACTCCCCCAACCCTTTAATGTGTTTGCCCTATTCTTCAACGGACTGGCATTGGGATGCATGTGGGGAGTCATCTTCAGTTTCATAGAAGGACGCAAAGTTACCGATATATTGGCCAGCTTGCTGGGGGTAAGTATGGCGGTGAGCTCAGGAATGGCTAAATCTATGGGATTGTTTGTAGTCAATACATTTGGTGTCACAGAATTCTGGATGCCCGCCCTGATAGGTGGTTTAGCTTCCCGCTCCTTATCCTCATGGGGTGGTCGCTCAACAAGTTGCCACAACCCACAGATGAAGACCGCGCCCTCCGTTCGGAACGTGTCACCTTGAACGGAGAGCAACGCAGACAACTGTTCAAAAGTTATATGCCCTTGCTGATCATGCTGTTCTTCGCCAATCTGTTTATCACTATTTTACGTGATATAAAAGAAGATTTTCTGGTCAATATCATTGATATCAGCACTATTTCTTCCTGGTTGTTCGCACAAGTGGACGGTATGGTGACGCTGATTATTTTGGGAATCTTTGCCATGATGTCGTTAATAAACAGCAACTACAGAGTATTGCAGGTGCTTCTGGCTATGGTTATTGGTGGAGCGGGCACAATCAGCTATCTGGCTTTTAATTATGATGCATTGCAACTGCCTACCCTTTACTGGCTGTTCCTCCAAAGTCTGAGCCTGTACATCGTTTATCTTAGTTTCCAGACTCTGTTCTTCGAGCGCTTCATAGCCTGCTTCAAGATTAAAGGAAATGTGGGATTCTTCATTGCCACCATCGACTTTATCGGATATACAGGAACTGTCTGTGTACTGCTGTTCAAGGAATTTTGCAGCCCGGATATCAATTGGATGGAGTTCTATAACCAGTTCTCGGGATGGGTAGGCATTGTGTGCAGCATTGCATTCATCGGTTCGGCCATCTATCTGATGCAACGGTATAAATTGGAAAGACAGCTGAGAAAAGAAGAAAAAAATAAAAAGATCATCGTTTCACCGATGGCGTTAACCAACTTAAAGGAAACAGCAGAAAACATCTGTAACCCATAACATAAAAATAAAAGTATAACCAAATAAACAACAAACAAGAAGATGAAGAAAATTGAGTGTGTTATTATGGACTGGGCCGGAACGGCTGTAGACTATGGATGCTTCGCTCCGGTAGCCGCTTTCCTGAAAGCTTTTGCCGAGAAAGGACTGACAGTGACAATGGAAGAAGCACGAGGCCCCATGGGTATGACCAAAATAGACCATATCCGTGAATTATTCAAGTTACCAAGTGTGACGGAGCAATTCAAACAAAACTATAACCGCAACTGGACTGAGGAAGATGTGGTATCCATATACAAAGAATTCGAAAAACACTTGTTCGCCTCCCTGGAAGAATATACGACTCCTATTCCCGGTGTAATCGAAGTAATCGAGAAACTGAAAAGGGACGGCATCAAGATAGGTTCCACCACCGGATATACTACTGCCATGATGGACATTGTGCTGCCCGGTGCCGCCGCCCATGGCTATACCACAGACAACTGTGTGACTTCCAACAATCTTCCGGCAGGACGTCCGCAACCCTACATGATTTACCAGAACATGATTGATCTGGCCATACCTTCCGTTCAAAGCGTAATAAAATACGGGGATACGATAGCCGATATCAAAGAAGGTGTGAATGCCGGTGTATGGACTGTCGGTGTGATTCTGGGCAGCAACGAAATGGGACTCACCCAAGAGGAAACCGGAAAACTGCCTGCAGAAGAGTTGAACAGACGCATGGCAGCAGTCAGAAAACGTATGTATATGGCAGGTGCGCATTATGTAGTAAACACCATTGCCGAACTTCCCGAAATTATTGAAATTATTAACCATAAAATGAATTAAACGATTATGAGACCATACTTACTTTTAACCCCCGGCCCTTTAACCACTTCTGAAAGCGTAAAAACAGCCATGATGACCGACTGGTGCACATGGGATGAAGACTACAATGTTCACATCGTAGAGGAAATACGTAAAGGATTGGTACAACTGGCTACACGAAAAACAGATGAGTACACCAGCATCCTGATGCAGGGAAGCGGTACTTATTGCGTAGAGGCGACCTTGGGAAGTGTGATTACGCCCAAACACAAATTATTGATTCTGAGCAACGGTGCATACGGAGACCGCATGGGAAACATTGCAGAATATCATGGAATGAACTATGATATGCTGGCCTTTGATGAAACAGAACAAGTATCTGTGGAGTATGTGGATGATTATCTGGCACACAATGCAGAAATCACGCATGTGGCAGTGGTACATTGCGAAACTACAACCGGTATCCTGAACCCGTTAAAGGAAATAGCCCACATGGTAAAGATGCATGGTAAAAAGCTGATAGTGGATGCAATGAGCAGCTTTGGCGGCGTGCCGTTGGATGTAGAGGAATTAGGCATCGACTTTATGATCAGCAGTGCCAACAAATGTATTCAGGGAGTTCCCGGCTTTGGTTTCATCATTGCACGTAAATCCGAATTACAATATTGTAAAGGAGTATCAAAGAGTCTTTCTCTGGACATCTACGACCAATGGGATGCGATGGAGAAAGGACATGGAAAATGGCGCTTCACCTCGCCTACACATGTAGTGCGTGCCTTTAAACAAGCCATGGACGAACTGGCAGCCGAAGGCGGTGTGGAAGCCCGGCATGCACGCTACTGCCGTAATCACGATGTACTGGTAGAAGGTATGCGGTCACTGGGATTCAAGACCTTACTGAAAGATGAAGTCCAATCCCCTGTCATCACTTCCTTCCTTTATCCTGACAAGGAGTTCGATTTCAAGGAATTCTATCATCAGTTGAAGGAAAAAGGATTCGTTATCTATCCGGGAAAGATTTCCCAGGCAGATACTTTCCGCATCGGAAACATCGGTGATGTGTTCCCCGAAGATTTCAGCAGATTGATTGAAGCTATCAAGACCGTCGCAAAATAAAAAATAAATCTAGCTTTATGGCTCGGGCGCAGTGATTGCGCCCGAATTTGTTTCTACCCTTCTTCCGTTACAAGATCATTTGGAACCGGAGCTGCACGACACTGAAATTCTTATCACTAATCTCCTTTATATGCTTTCCCGGCATCACCCAGCTATAAGCCAGCTTCATCCCTATATGCTTATTCATGTAATAATTCACGCCCAATGAAAAATCCTTTTGAGCCCCTCCCCACACACCGGCTTCCTCATTATTCATATCAAGGATATTAAATCTTCCACACAGCTCCAATGCCCGCCCCACAGGTCTGCCCGGACAAGCCAATGCTTCATCATACCCATATTGCCTGCCTGTCAACAACCAGGAGCATTGCACATATCCGCCATGTCCTGTATAATTTGTGAAATTCTGTTCACGCTTCACCATAGTCCGTATATACTCCCCTTGCAAAAAGAACCTCTGATGAGCGATCATTAATTCCACCCCTTGTTTCAACTGGTACTTTGCATGATCTACCTTGGCGTAAATAAGATTCCGGTTATCAATAGTGCTCACCCCCGGAGATTTATAAATAAACGTATTCTCGTCTTCATCTCCCGGCAATGCGCTATCCGGAGTACGATACACCACCGCCGCACCTATGTGTAACAATTTTCCCTCTTCGTTTACAGGACGATACACCAAACGACCGTCTATGGCATATCCTTGTGAAATGTTTTTCACATTACCCAGGTCACTGTCTGTAAAGAAGCCTCCGGAAGCATAATAATGTTTTCCATTGTAGGTATAAGAGGTTCCCATCCGTCTGCCATTGGTCAAAGCCAGCACGATTCCCGGTGACTGGTGAAAACGAAGATCGTACGTACTGCATAGCATGTCCAAGGTGAAAGGTTCATAAAATTGTCCCACCTGAATAATATGCTTGCCCGAAGTATAAGCAGCAAAGGCATCCTTTATGGAAACCTTATTCCCTACATACCCCACCTCCATTTTCATGCTCCAATTCTGATAGGTCGCTTTCACCCCCAACCGCAAGTCATTAAACTCCGTACCGTTACCAAACAGGTTGTCATTCTTTAAATAAACGCCACCATCCATAAGCATCCGTCCGGTCAGTTTACACTTCAAATCCCCGGCAACCGGGTGTTGCGCGCGGGCAACTAAAGCAGCAGAGGGAAATAACAGGCACATCAATGCTTTAACATAAGTCATTCTTCCCATTGTATTCTTTTGTTTTTTACTTTATAACAAATGTAAGAGGAATGACCTATACTAAAAATGAATAACCATTAATTTGATGATGAAGTTATTACGCGCAGAAAGCAAGTAATATTCATTTCATATTTATGTAACAGAATTGTAACTTACATTTCCCAATAACGTTCACAAAGATTCAAGTATTCCATCTCAGGCTTGTTGCCGAACACCAATCCGAAGAAAGAAGTCTTCCTCCGCTTAATCACTTTTACCTGTTCCATTAAATCGCGGGATAAAGGCGGCATCTCGAAATCTGAGATCAATACGATATCCGATTCACGGAAATCATTTCCGTTGATGATATGCGCAGCTTCCCGAAGAGCCGGCTCTATATCCGTTCCACCGTCAAAACGTTTATTCAGAAACTCCGCCAACCTGGGCATATCCCGCCCCAAATCTTCAATCAACAACGATACAGCCTCATCCGAGAAATTGATGACATAACATTTCCGATGGGTTTTCTCCGTCAGTTGCGCTATAGCCAGAATTGCCGATTTGGACAAGATCTCTCTGTTTCCCTGCATGGAGCCGGAAGTATCCACACAGATAATATAGGGTCCTTGCCCCGAAACCTTATGCTTGTCATCCTTTACCGGTTCCGTTTCCTTGGACTGGTAATCGAACAGTTGCAATCTCTTTTCGGCATATCGTTCCATAAATACGGCACGCAGCGCATCATCCGCCAGATAGCAATACTCGACGGGCAGCAAACTGTTCAAATCATTTCCCAAAGTCACCCCTGTGATATCACTATGCGGAGAGTGCCTGATCAACCTCTTTTTATCTACGCCCGACAAAGAATCGTATTTTTGTTGGTCCCGGTGCTTCTTGCCCAGCAGACGCGCCAATTGCCGGATAGCCGGATTGCGCTTCATCACTGTTTCATACGGAAGCATCCTCCGGTACAAATCAGGATAATTATGAAGCAGCCACTCCATGCGCGACCCCAACAGTTTGTTACCCGACTCCTTTCCTTGCTTCCGGATCAACAAATCAAAACCTTCACATAAACTGTTTATATGCATGTACTGATAGTCATACTCTTTGCGGGTAAGCAACTGATGCCATTTATCCAAAAAGAACTCCTTGGTCCGGGCCCCCTCTCCTCTCAGCAGAGAAGCATTCTCCAGCAAACTGATATAATAGTCAATATTCAGTTCCGCCAGTTCATACCTCTTTTTGAAAGCACCGCGCATCTGCTTCAAGTATTGCAAGAATGCCATATCCGGCAGATGTTCCGAAGAATAGAAAGCCTCCCACTCCGGAGTGTAGCGGGAATAATATTCCTGCAAAGAAGGTGTGGTACGCCGATAGTACATCAACACTTTCTCTTCCAGTTCGCGTTGACGCACCACCCCGTTGCTCACATCCTCCTCGTATGCTTTGAATGTCCTATCTTTCAGTTCCTGAGAATAGATCATCTTCAGATCTCTCAACCTTATATTCCTGGTTCTCTTTTCGGTACGCATCTGCCATTTCGTTCAAATCATTCTTATATCGGTCTATGGTATTCTTCTGGTGGCGAAGCATCCTCCGCATGGAAGCCCGCTGCCTTTCGCTGAGAAACAAATGCTTCTCATAATATTCCGTTTCCGCATCCAGCAGCCCGGACCAATCCTTCTCCACTCTGTCCAACGCTTCGGCCACCGATTTATATTTGGCTCCGAAATCCTCCGGCTCGGGTTCGGGCGGCGGTGGAGGACAATCCTCATAGCACATCAAGTGATATTCATAATTATTGATATAAATGGAACGAAGCCCTTTTTTCAGCGTATATATCTTATTACGCGGAACTTTGGCATGGAGTATGGAATCATATTTCTTCAGAATACAGCAGTTGGCTTTGTACTTGTCCTTATGCAGGTAGAATAATTTACCGGTCTGATCCAGATGTTGATAGTCGGCTGCAAAAATAAGGAGGCGCTCTTTCATCCGGACGCCCTCTACCTGGTAATAGTAAGTATCGATGACCTGTATGCCCGGATCGTTCACTTCACGCAAACTGTGTTCGGACGATTGTCGGTCTTTCAGTTCTTCAATGTCCTGTTCCAGCCCTTTTATATTCAGCAGATAACCTTCGGCACTTTTCTGAATGGCAGCGTTCACCATCTCCTCTGCCGCCTCCATCTGATCCATCTCACTCCAAAGGCAATAGGACAGCAATGTACAGTCCGAAAGGCGGATAGTGTCCGATCCGTTCAGGAAAGCGGAAGCTTTCAGCAGCTTCACCATTTTCTTCCACCGGCGGTCCGACACATACAGAGGAAACGACACACCCCCCTCATTTTGTATCTGGAGGTTATATTGCTCTATCCGGTCTTTCAAGGCATGAATCACTTCGAAAATAGAGTAATGGATTTTAATGGCAGCCATCTCCTTTTCCCACCGGATGTATTCCTCATCGGTGATCTGCAGTTGCTCGTCCACCACCGGTTCCGTTTCATCCGTAGAAGAAATCATCCGGTCAAATTCTCCCATATCCTCAATGCCTCCCACCAGACAGCGAAGCAGGAAACGGTCCCACAAGGCCTCCAGTCCCTGTCCCTGGGCAGGCAGTTCATTGGAAGCGGCGATCAGCCCTTTCAGAGGAACACGGATGGAAAACTGTCCGTTACGGTATATTTTTTCATTGATAATGGTGAGCAATGCATTCTGAATGGCCGGTCCGGCTTTCCATATCTCGTCCAGGAAAGCAATGGTGGCAGAAGGCAGATAACCATCGACAATACGCTCATACGTATCTTCGTCTTTCAGTTTGGAAATGGAGACAGGGCCGAATATTTCGTCCGGCGTACTGAATCGTGACATCAGATATTCAAATGCGGAAGCGTTGCGGAATGCCAGTTTCAGCCGGCGCCCTACCATACTTTTAGCTACTCCCGGAGGCCCTAAAAGGAAAATGCTTTCCCCTGCCACAGCCGAAAGCAGAGCCAGAGCCACAATATGCTCCTTTTCAAAAACCCTTTCATTCAGTTGTTGTAACAGAGATGCTATACGAGGTTTCAATGTATTCATAAAAATTATCGACTAATGATGATCAACTAGTGGTGCATTAACCACCAACCACTCCTTGTTTCTTATGCAAATATCTGAAAAAAGGATGTATTTCTCATTAGAATGTATTTTTTCTTTTTGCAGAATTGCTGTTTTTTCATGATAGATTGGATAAGTTACAGTGACAAGGTTTATATCTTACACAAGCATGTAGTATTTTCTCCACTAAATTGCCTACCTTTGCAACTTCAACAACAAACAATGATTCCAAATGAAAACAAACTTGCTTTCCTCCGATAAAGACCCGATGGGAACTGCCATCGCCGATTATTTCCACCACAACAAAGCAGATAAGTTACGTGTATTTTCCTCACAGTTCGAGGAAGACGAAATACCCGTGAATCAATTATTCCGCCCTTATGACGAAATGCCGGAACTGGAACAGATTGCCTTACAAATGGCCGAAGGAAATATTCTGGACGTAGGAGCCGGAAGCGGCTGCCATGCACTGGCCTTGCAAGAGATGGGAAAAGAGGTATGCGCCATCGACATTTCCCCCCGTTCTGTAGAAGTAATGGAAAAAGAGGGGTAAGGAATGTCCGTCAGATGAATCTTTTCGATCCGCATTTTCCAGAAACATTCGATACAATCCTCATGCTGATGAACGGATCGGGCATTATCGGGAAGTTGGAAAATATGGCAGCTTTCTTTCAAAAGATGAAACAACTGCTTCGCCCCGGGGGATGTATCTTGATGGATTCCAGTGATCTCCGTTATCTTTTTGAAGATGAGGACGGGAGTTTCCTGATTGATCTGGCAGGAGATTATTATGGCGAAATAGACTTCCGGATGCAATACAAAAATATAAAAGGAGATTCTTTCGACTGGCTTTATGTCGATTTTCAGACACTCAGCCTGTATGCTGCCGGGAATGGATTCGAGGCGGAGCTTATCAAAGAGGGGGAGCACTATGATTATTTAACCCGCCTTCGATGGAAGGGATGACACTTATAGAAAGATTCCGATAAACTTGTTGCATGATATTCAAATTCTTGGAGCAAGATGCTGCGTATCTTGCCCCAAGAAAAAAATCAGGCCATTGAACCGCCTACTATATCCAACAGCTCATTGGTAATTGCCTGTTGGCGGCTCTTATTGTACATCACCGTCAGATCCTGCAACAAATCATTCGCATTGTCTGTAGCAATCTGCATAGCCATAGTGCGGGCGGCATGTTCGGAAGCATTCGAATCCAGTAATACCGTGAACATCTTCATACGGAGTACCTTCGGGAGCAATTCCCCCATCACCACATCTACAGACGGTTCCACAATATAATCGGGTATCCTGCCTTTGTCCTCCTCTTTCTTCTCTTGTGTCAAGTCTATCGGAAGATAGGTTTCACGCGTCAGGACCTGTACTGCTGTAGAACGGAAATGGTTGTACAGCAACTCCACCTTGTCTATGTCACGATGCAGAAAGCGCCTCATCAAGTCCTCTGCCAAGGCGGCAGCTTCCTGATAGGAAGGTTTATCCGCCATATGCTGGAAATCGCCTTCGGCCTTGAATCCCAATTTCTTCACACCTTCCGCTACCTTCCGGCCTACCGGGTACAAAAGCACGTTCTCCATACCCAGGGACTTGTATTCATCCAGAATAACCGTCAGATGCCTGATGATATTTGCATTGAACCCGCCACACAGACTGGTATTGGAGGCAAACACGACGATAGCCACACGCTTCACTTCACGTTTCACAATGAAAGGAGACTCCACCTCACTATCCGCACTCAGAAAATTGGTCAGGATGTGATTCAGCCTTCGTTCGTAAGGAAGCATGTTTTCTATGGCAGCCTGCGCCTTATGCAACTTGGCAGAGGCTACCATCTTCATAGCCGAAGTAATTTTCCGCGTATTATTTACTGAGGCTATTCTTCCTTTTACTTCTTTCAGTGATGCCATGACTATTCGTTCACTTTAAATGGTTGAGCCGTATCAGCTGCTACTTTCTCTATAATTGCAGTTACATCATCATTTATCACACCGCTTGACAATACATCAAGCACATCTTTCTGATGGTCGGCACGCATCATTTCCAGGAATGATTTCTGGAAATCCTGCACCTTATGCAAGGGTACATCACGCAGCAAACTATGTGTACCACAATAAAGGATGGCTATTTGTTCTCCGACAGGCATCGGACTGTACTGCGGCTGTATCAGCAACTGGTTGTTCTTACGTCCCCGGTCGATAGCCATTGCCGTTACAGGATCCATATCACTGCTGAACTTGGAGAAAGCCTCCAGTTCGCGATATTGTGCCTGATCGATCTTCAATGTACCTGCCACCTTCTTCATGCTCTTGATCTGGGCACTACCTCCCACACGGGATACGGAAATACCCACATTGATAGCCGGACGGAAACCCTGGTTGAACAAATCGGTTTCAAGGAATATCTGACCGTCTGTAATGGAAATGACATTGGTTGGAATATACGCGGAAACATCACCTGCCTGTGTTTCGATAATAGGCAATGCAGTCAGTGAACCACCTGCCTTTACCTTGCCTTTCAAACTGGGTGGAAGGTCATTCATCTGTTCGGCCACTTCCTGCTGGTTGATAATCTTCGCCGCACGCTCCAACAATCGTGAATGCAGATAGAAGATATCACCGGGATATGCCTCACGACCGGAGGGACGACGCAGAATCAAGGATACTTCACGATAGGCTACGGCTTGCTTTGACAAGTCATCATACACTACCAAGGCATCCCGGCCGGTGTCACGGAAATACTCTCCGATAGCTGCTCCGGCAAACGGAGCAAAATACTGCAATGCAGCCGGATCGGCAGCAGTGGCAGCTACCACTATGGTATAATCCATCGCACCGCGTTCACGCAGCGTATTAACTAGACTGGCTACAGTGGAACCCTTCTGACCAATAGCTACATAAATGCAATATACAGGTTTTCCCGCTTCATAGTTGGATTTCTGATTCAAAATCGTATCTATAGCGATAGAGGTTTTTCCGGTCTGACGGTCCCCGATAATCAACTCACGTTGTCCACGCCCGATAGGAATCATGGCATCCACAGACTTCAGCCCTGTCTGCAAAGGCTGGTTCACAGGCTGACGGAAGATCACTCCGGGAGCTTTACGCTCCAAAGGCATTTCACACAGTTCCCCGCCAATCTGTCCGCGGCCATCCAATGGTACGCCTAACGGATCGATGACACGCCCTAACATACCTTCGCCCACATTAATAGAAGCAATGCGTTTGGTACGTTTCACCACCATTCCTTCCTTAATCTGATCAGTAGGACCTAGCAATACCGCACCTACATTGTCCTCCTCCAGGTTCATCACGATAGCCATGATACCGTTTTCAAACTCCAGCAACTCATTGGCTTCCGCGTTGCGCAGACCGTAAATACGTGCTACGCCATCGCTCACTTGCAGCACATTCCCCACCTCGTCAAATTGCAGGTGGGTGTCGATGCCTTTCAGCTGCTGAAGTAAAACTTCGGATACTTCGCTGGGTTTTATATTTTCAGACATAATCTTTTTACATTAAAAATTGAAAATTAAAAATTAAAGTCCGACCAGGTATTAACCTTAAATTAAAAACCAAAAGATACAAACTGATATACTTTTACTTTCTAACTTATAATTTTTAATTTTATACTATTCTTCTATTTTTAGCTATAAACTGTTGCTTTACCCGTTTTATCTGGTTAGCTACGCTCGCATCCAATCTGTAAGTTCCGATTTCAAAGATAAAACCACCTTCCAGTTTCGGATCTATTTTGGTTTTGATCTCTACAGTTCCATGAGTTTTCTCTACGACCAATGCCCGTATGCGGTTGACTACCTCTTCCGCTACCGGACAAACAGTCGTGATTTTACCGACGCTGATATTCTTCTGTTTCCGATAAAGGTCAATGTATGACATAATCATAAACTGCAAGAATTTCTCTCTTCTTTCCTCCAGTACCAATTCCACAAAGCGTTTCAATTCTTCGCTCACCTTACCTCCTCCAGCGGCTTCGCAAATCAGTTTCAACTTTGTTTCAGCAGGCAATACAGGATTATCCAATGCCTGTCGAAGTCCGGGGATTCTCGAGAAACTATCTGCCAATATTCCGGCTTCCTCATAAACAGTATCCTCTGTCCCCTTTTCGTCGGCATAGGCCAGCAAAGCCTTAGCATAACGCATTGAAATGACTCCTATATACATAACAATCAGTCTTTAGAAACAGTTAATTCATCCAGCAAACGGTCAATCATTTCCATTTGTTCTTTCTCATCATCGAGGTTCTTGCGCAAAACCTTCTCAGCAATGTCGACAGACAGTACAGCTACTTGGCGGCGGATGTCGCTGATAGCGCTGTCTTTTTCTGCCTGAATCTGCTTTTTCGCTTCATCCAGCAGTTTCTGTCCTTCAACCTGAGCCTGTGTTTTGGCTTCCTTCAGAATACGTTCGCGGGTTGCGACCGCTTCATTCAGGATGCGCGCCTGCTCCTCGTGAGCCTTAGCCAATATCATTTCACTGTCTGCTTTAATATTAGCCAATTGCTCATTGGCTTCACGTGCAGCAAGCAGTGACTTGTCTATATATTGTTTTCGCTCATCCACCATTCTGGTGATCACCGGAAAACCGTATTTTGCCAGAATGACAAAAACGATACCGAAAACGATGACCATCCAGAATAACAGACCGCTATCAGGTGTTAATAATGACATGCTAAATTAATTATAAGAACAAAGTTAATAAACAAACAATAATGGCGATCAGGGCCACACCTTCTACCAACGCGGCGATAATAATCATATTCATACGGATATCTCCTGCCGCCTCCGGCTGACGGGCAATTGCCTCCATGGCAGAACCACCGATTTTACCGATACCGATACCTGCACCGATTACTGCAATAGCTGCTCCAAGTGCAGCACCTAATTTCCCTAAACCTGCCGCAGCAGCGGACTGTAATAAAACTGCTAGTAACATAATAGTTTGTTTTTTGAATTAATTATTTAATTTATTTCATTTCTTTTTCTTCACGCATCTCTTCTGTACGGGACAACCCGATAAAGACCGCGGACAACATGGTAAATACGTATGCTTGAATAAATGCGACCAATAATTCCAGCGCAGTCATAAAGATTCCGAATGCCACAGCAACAAATCCCATGGAACCATTGATCAGAGGTCCCATATTCGCCGTAATAAAAATGATGGATATCAAACTGAGAATAGCAGCATGACCGGCCATCATATTGGCAAACAAACGGATCATCAATGCAAATGGCTTCGTAAAGATTCCGAAAATCTCAATAATCGGCATCATCGGGAACGGAGCCTTCAACCACCAAGGAACATCAGGCCATAGAATCTCTTTCCAATATTCCTTGTTCCCCCATAGATTCACAGCCAGGAACGTACAGATAGCCAGCACAAAGGTAACGGCAATATTACCTGTAATATTCGCACCGCCGGGGAAGAAAGGAATCAATCCCATCAGATTATTGATCAGGATAAAGAAGAAAGCCGTCAGCAGATAAGGTGCATAACGCTTATAATCCTTACCGATACAACCCTTTATCACATCATCATTGATTGCCAGGATACAAGCTTCCATCATGCCCACCATTCCTTTAGGAGCTTCCTTTTCTACTGGATGTTTTTTGTACCAACGGGCACAACTCAACACTAGAATCACCAGAATGGCACTATTGACAAACAACCCGGTAACATTCTTTGTAATAGAGATATCCAAAGGTTTTACTTCGTTACCGCTAGCATCCTTTTCCACTATCTTACCTTTATATTCACCGTCTTTAGCAATGTACAGTCCTTCATACTCTCCGTTTCCTTCCTCAAACCTAGAAGAAAGAAAAACGTGCCATCCTGTACTGCTTTTTACGATTACCGGCAGTGGTATAGCTATAGGTGTATCTCCTATGTCAGTGATATGCCATTCATACGAATCACCTATATGTCCGAAAACGATTTCATTTACGTCTACCTGCTGCTCTTTATAGTCAGTTTCCGACTCTTCCCGGGCATTGGCTCCTTGCAGAAAAGCGATCAGCAACATTAAAACCGTTCCTATATATCGTAAACTTCTCATATTACTTATACTTGTACCTATTACTTTTATGTTTTATCTCAAAATGAAAAAAGAAGCGGGTTTCAAAAATCAGAAAGATAATATAGAATACCATGTAAGTTCCTATAAATGACAGTACTTGATGTGCCACCGCCACTGCATAGACGGACATAATCAAGATGCTCAACATCATCTTCGTCACTTTCGCCACCAAGTAAACCGCCACCATTTTTTGCGGACTTACCCGATAACAGCATCCGAACATAAATATGTAAAAGAGGCCGAAAAGATAAAAAAATATCGGTATGGAGGGATACCAGGCAAAATAATACCTAGGCAACAAGGTGTGAAATACCAAGGCTCCTCCCCAACTCAATACAACCATTAATATGGTCAACGATATGATAAATTTTCTCTTTACGGCTAACAAAAACATAATTATGTATTAGATTTCCACACAGGCCGAAACTATATTGTCCCTCACCTCAACGAACCCACTCGATATTCCAATTGATTTCTCCAATTCGTCCTCCGTGTATTTTATCTCGCCTTTTATCAGTGATGATATCAGCGGAGCATGATCATACAGGACAGAAAAAGAGCCTAATTCCCCCGGTAGTGTCACTATTTCCACTTTGCCGTCAAACAAAGTACTTTCCGGAGAAACCACTATCAAATGAAGATCTTCATGATGTTCCATACTTACTTTTATTTCTTATGGCTGGCAGCATCCAGCAACTTCTTTCCCTTTTCTATTGCTTCCTCTATCGTTCCTACATTCAGGAATGCCTGTTCCGGCAAGTAATCCACCTCACCGTCCAAAATCATCTTGAATCCTTTTATCGTATCTTCGATAGAAACCATGACACCCGGCACACCTGTAAACTGTTCGGCTACGGCAAACGGTTGTGAAAGGAACCGCTGCACCCGACGCGCACGGTTTACAGTCTGACGATCTTCATCACTCAATTCGTCCATACCCAAAATAGAAATGATATCTTGCAACTCCTTGTTGCGCTGCAAAATCTGCTTCACACGCTGAGCCACATCATAGTGCTCCTGCCCTACAATCAGCGGATCAAGAATACGTGAGGTTGATTCCAACGGATCTACAGCCGGATAAATACCCAGTTCGGTAATTTTACGGCTCAATACGGTCGTTGCATCCAAGTGAGTAAATGTAGTAGCGGGCGCAGGGTCTGTCAAGTCATCAGCAGGTACATACACAGCCTGTACCGAGGTGATAGAACCATTCTTGGTAGAAGTGATACGTTCCTGCATCTGTCCCATTTCCGTTGCCAGTGTCGGTTGGTACCCCACGGCTGACGGCATACGGCCCAACAAAGCCGAAACCTCGGAACCTGCCTGAGTGAAACGGAATATATTGTCGATAAAGAACAAAATGTCACGTGGTCCGTTGCTGTCACCGTTTTTGCGGTCACGGAAAGATTCGGCAACGGTCAGCCCCGAAAGGGCAATGGAAGAACGCGCGCCGGGAGGCTCGTTCATCTGTCCGTACACCAATGTGGCCTGTGACTTTTCAACTTCATTATAATCTACTTTGGAAAGATCCCAATGACCTTCTTCCATGCTTTTCTTAAATTCTTCTCCGTAGCGGATTACACCAGATTCAATCATTTCACGCAACAGGTCGTTGCCTTCACGTGTACGTTCACCGACTCCGGCAAAAACAGAAAAGCCGTTATGTTTCTTGGCAATGTTGTTAATCAGCTCCATAATAAGCACGGTCTTGCCTACACCGGCCCCCCCAAACAATCCGATTTTACCACCCTTTGAATAAGGTTCCAGCAAATCAATAACCTTGATACCTGTGAAGAGCACTTCCTGCACAGTAGACAATTCATCAAACTTAGGGGGCTCACGGTGAATGGGAAACGCCCCTTCCTTACTCAACGGGCGCATACCGTCCACAGCCTCACCTACTACGTTCATCAACCGGCCTTTAATCTGATTACCAACCGGCATAGTAATAGGATGTCCTGTCGGAATTACTTCCATACCACGTTGCAAACCGTCCGTACTATCCATAGCTACAGTACGCACTGTGTCTTCACCAATGTGTTGTTGAACTTCCACGACTAGAATTCTGCCGTCATTGCGTTTGATAGTCAATGCATCATGAATGCTTGGAAGAAGCAGATCGGTGTCGATGCCTTTGCCCTCAAAATACACATCGACTACCGGTCCGATAACTTGTGAAATATGTCCAATAATCTGTGACATAAGCTTCTATTTACTTTTATTTGATAATTTACCTTTTCTATATTAACAAATATCGCAGGCTTTTTGTTTACCTACCTTTTGCTTTATATGCGCAGCAAAGGTAAAGATTATCTCAGTAGATTGAACTTAAGCTAACATTTTTTACACATCAATACGACATTATTCCACCAAAAGAAGAAAAAAAGAACATTTCCGCTACTTTTTGTGCATTCCTTCACGAGATAACTGTTTACTTAAATTAGCAATTCCCAAAGCAACCACTGCTGTTACCGTAGCTGCATGCTCTTGGTATTCTGGTATATTCTTCGTATAAAGATCACGTTCCGTATGCCATATTTCCCCATAAGAGAAATTATATCCTTTTATGTCTTGTGTATTGAAACCAAAAGTAGGCACTCCTTCCACTGCAAAAACACTGGCATCCGTACCGCCGCTTTGAGTAGGACGTTTAAAGGGTTTCGCTACCTTTACCTCAAACGGATAATCCGCACGGATCTCTTTCACAGGCTTGCACACTTCCACAAAATCATCATACATAGCCTGAGGAACGGAGATTCCCACCGGTGGAGTCGGCCCTCCGTCCCGGTTGAACAGATTGGCAATCTTTCCCAATTCTTTTGCATGAGTCTTGACATATGCTTTTGCACCCAATAATCCAAATTCCTCTCCAGCAAAAGCCACAAACAGTATAGTACGTTTAGGTTTTGCACCGGAAAGTGCAATCATACGGGCAGCCTCCATCATAGGACCAATGCCTGTGCCACAGTCTATACCACCGGTTGCCACATCATAAGAATCAAGATGTCCGCTTATAATAACATATTCATCCGGATATTTAGTGCCCTTAATGGATGCTACGACATTATGATATTTCACAGGACCTAGTTTGAAATGATTACGAATATCAAATTCCAGCCAAAAGTTCCGTCGTTCTTTCACCATCTGTTTAATAATCTTGTATTGATGTTCATCCAACTTGATATCACAGACTTCGGGCAAATTATCAAACGTAGTATGGGGATCATTCAATAAAGCACGATCATACAAAGCACGTAAAGGTACAGGTGCCGACTGAATAAAGCCAAGTGCTCCTGCCTCACACATCTCTTTATAAAATAGTCCCGGCATTTCACGCAAAGGCTTCATGGCATGTTTGGTTCCTTTGCTCCAATTCTCTTCCATCAAGGCAGCATTCTGCTTTTCTATTTCTATATTTTCAGCTTTGATAGCAGCTCTCAACGAATCTCCTTTAGCAGAACGGTCAACAGGCCAACCTACATTTTCACCTGAGATCAACACCCAAGCGCCTTTCAACTGATGTTTCATGCGGTCCAGCTCTTCTTGAGTACGGGGCTCTATCAAAACATGCCCGCGTTGCAGACCTTTAGTACCTGAAGTGTAGGATGGAGTGACAAAATGCAGATCCATTGCCTGATCTCCCCCGATTAAACGTCCGAACCATGGACCACGGTTAAAACCTACCGGCAGTTCTCCAGCTTCTTCCAAGCGTACATCAATACCCCATCGTTTATATTCACGCATCATCCACTCGGCTGCATTCTCATACGCATCCGAGCCTATAACTCTTCCCCCAAAACGATTGGTGAGAATATCCAACTGATGCATCACCCGGTTATCTGTTTGGCCCGTTTCAATGATTTTCTTTACGGCGGCAGGTTGGGCAAAAGTAGTCCCTGCATACAAAGAAGCAGCTATAACAGCTGCCATGCACATTTTGTTCATCATGGTATTTCTGTTTGTTAGTTGTTAACGATTACAAATATATAGCAAATTTTGGAACTTCAACTATTAATTTCCAACAATTTATCAGGAGAAACCGAATATTTTTGAAGTCGTACAATACAAACAGTATTAAAATGAAAGTTTATTCAACTTTCATTTCTTTCTGGCGCACACAACCATGACTAGAGTTTTTATACGAAACTCAAATAAACTCTTCCACCAAATACATCTCGTTGAATAAAACTTGTTGATAATTGGAAGAATCACTCTCCAATAAATTTAACAAAGTATACTCAGCTCCACGTACCCAATACACAAAATCACGATTGGGATGGTAATCCTTCGCAAATTCCAGCAACTGTTGCAAATTAAAATCGGAGGAAATGATACCCGCACCGCTTTTTTCGGCATCATATGCATTACAGTCCTGTTCTATATGGGCAGGAACCATCAGAATAGGCTTGCCTAAATACATGGCCTCGCACACCGATTCAAATCCGGCAGTACTGGCATAAGCCTTGCATCCCGCCATCTGCCTCAAAAATTCCACATCATCCAGTTGATAAAAGCTCAATGTATTATCCACTCTCTTCACCGGTTCCTCCTCCCACTTGTCCCAAAAGAAACGAAGCGGTATCCTGGGATGTTGCCTGTGCCATTTCATTACATTTTCACTGAAACCCGCATTAACCATATAGCCATGTATATAGTCACCGGAATAAGGTTCATGTAAAGTCACTTCCTTACGCAACAAGGGAGGAATCACACGGATATTATTCTGAGGATCATCCTTCATGTAACGAAAAGAAAGAGCCAAACGTTCCTTCGCCCCCAAGCTGGTCAGTACGGTAAAAAACTTCAAAAGAGCCAAGCTTACTTTATCAGCCTTCGGAAATTCAAAACTTTTATGCAAGAACAGATATTGATGTCCTATGCAGATTTGCGGAACAGAGGGACGGAACAGGAAATAAGTCAGTCCGGTCAGCAATTCATAGAAATTGATAACCCTGTCCGCACCACTGGCCTCGATACGCTGACGAATGTAGTTAATGCTATTGATATACACAGGAAGTTTCACTAGATTATACGCTACGCTCCGCATCAAACTCACCCGTTTGTTGGCTGGTGTAGGCAGAAAATTAGGACTGACAAAAACGTTTTACGGGAGCATGGATGTTACGATTGAAAAATCCCGGCAAGCGGCGCGAACTACTTTTACCTACCAGTACTTCCACTACTTCGTGACCGTTCCGGCGCAATATTTCCTCCAACGTAATGGCTTGAGTAAGATGTCCTCTCCCCTCACCCTGTACTATAAATAAAAATTTCATGAGGCTGTATGTATTAGGGTAAACTCTTTATTATCTTCATTCTCATCAGCTAGTACATGATGGTATTCCATGATATTCCAATTCCCGTCCGCATCCTCAGTCAGTGCCGAAAGGCTTTCTACCCAATCGCCCGAATTCAGATAATGAATACCATCATAATAGGTATTAGCCGGATGATGGATATGACCACAAATCACTCCGTCACATTTACGTACACGTGCAAACTCCACCAACACTTTCTCAAAGTCCGATATATAGGAAACAGCCGACTTTACTTTTTGTTTGACGGCCTGTGACAGAGAATAATACGGTTTCCCCCGCTGGGTACGATATTGGTTATAAAAGCGGTTCGCCCATAAGAGGAATGTATAACCTGCATCGCCCAACCGGGCTAACCATTTCATCTGTGTGGTAACCCGGTCGAATAGATCGCCATGTGTCACATAATAACGCTTTCCATGTGTTTCAAGGATGTATTCTTTGACGATTTTTACGTTATAGAATGTCATAGGGACCAAGCTGTCCAAAAAATCATCGTGGTTGCCGCGCACATAAATAACTTCAGTACCGAAGTTCTCCATCATCTTCATGATAACCTTAAAGAAATCAGTATGTTTTGCTTGCCACTTCTTAGTACCTGCCTTGCGCAAATGCCAACCATCTATAATGTCTCCGTTCAATATCAGACGGTCACAATTGACAGATTTCAAAAAGTTACTGACCTCTATTGTTTTAGAATGAGAGGTTCCCAGATGGATATCCGATAAAACCACTGTAGGATAATACGTTCTCAGATGCATATCTTTATTATTAAAACTATGCAAATATCCATGTTATCTGTTACAAGATCGTGTCGGCAAAATTACTATGCTATTAAAATTAATGAAAAGACAGGCCGTTTCTTCATGGAACAAGAAACGGCCTGCAAAGCTTCAGTTTATCATACATAAACCATACTTCAATCTATAACTAACAATTAATTGTCAATATCAATCACATTGAACTGCATATCAAACTTTATCTCCCAACCATTAGAAAGTTTCACTTCATAGTCATGCTTGTCCCTCTCGATCTTGAGCATCTTGGCATCGGGGTAATTCGTAGCAACGTACTTCTTTATTGCGTCAGGAACCACAGCGACAGGTACAGCGCTGTATTTGCAATTCACTTCTGTCCAAATACCTTTTTTATCGAATTCCAGTTTGTCTCCATTAGTAAAAATCACATCATAGCTTTTATCAAACCAGTCTGTTTCCATTTTAGCCATCGCCACCTTATTATCGGGGAAATGAGTTTTGATAAAAGTCTGTGCAGTCTGAGGCAATTGGTTTACTTGAATAGGTTTGTCATCATCCGCCCATACCACTGTTTGCAACGTAAATAAGCACACTAACAATAATAATACCTTTTTCATAATCGTCATTTTTTTATTTGGTTCTACATTCTGTTTTCTGATGCAAATATGAAGGGAGATTCTGAAAAGAATTTGAAATTCTAAAAAACACGATTTTTTTTATTGATTATGAGTGGATGCATAAAGTGTAAAACAATGCTCCCCGCTCTTATATTCATAGCAAAGCCTGAGAGCCTGCATTTTACATATCGTATCTGCTATTGCCAAACCTAGACCGGTAGAGCCTTCTTTTTTCTTTCCTTGATAAAAACGCTCAAAAATACGCCGGGCATCCAGCGGTTGTGCCGCCCCTGTATTGCAGAACATCACACTGTGGGAAGTAATGACAATCCGGATGTGTCCACCGTCCATATTGTGTACAAAAGCATTCTTCAACAAATTGGTAAGCAACACCACTGCCAATGTTTCATTTATCGTAAGATAGAAAACACCTTCTTCCTCTATGCTTGTTATGATCTCACGATATTGATACACTTCTTTATAGTCCTCCAGATATTGCCTCAATAATTTATTCACTTCTACTTGGACAGTATCCGTAAATTGACCGTTCTCTATCTTCGAAAGCAATAACAAAGACTTGTTCAGCTTCGTTATATGTTCCAAAGTCTGGTGGGTTTTCATCAACTCCTCCAATTGGCTTTCTGAAAGATTTTCATCCTCCATCAGCATCTCCAACCGATTACGACAAATAGCCAGTGGTGTCTGCATCTCATGAGATGCATTACCAATAAATTGTTTTTGCTGTTCGAACATCTGCTCACTGCGCTCTGCATAACGAACAGCCGCTTCATTTAATTTTCTGAATTCTGAAACCCGGGTATTATTTTGTAAAGGCTCGTTTACCTTACCGATACGATATTTATCCAACCAATGAAGCAATACATAAAGAGGACGCATATTCCGATAAAACACCCACACATTAATAACAATTATAGTCAATAATAAAGCGATATAAAGAAAAATAATCCAACCTGCCATAGCATCTTTCAAATCTTCTTTTTCTATAGAAGGAGTCGCTACCGTCAATTCAAAAAACTTTTCGCCATCATCCTTAAAAATGGTCGTAAGGATTCGTGCAGGTTCAGTTTCATCTTTTTCAGGAATATAAACCATAGAATCTTTATAAATGATATCATCACAAGATCCTGCATATTCCTTCGTCACTTCACGCAGGAAATACTGATTGTTGGAAGCTGTATTTTTAGAAGGAAGCTCCTCTCCCGCCAATGCACGTATGATGATAATTTCCGAATAATCCTCCAATGAGTCATCCACTTCATCATTCACCTCATCCATTACAGCAAAATAGAAAAGGATGGCCCAGCCAGTCAATAAAACCGACAACACCAACGATATACGGATAATGATATAATAAATCAGTTTCATTTATTCCACTACCATTTTATATCCAAAACCATAAACAGCCTTCAGTTCAGGAGTAGCTCCAGCCTCTTTCAATCTCTTTCGTAAATTCTTGATTTGGGCATAAATAAAATCAAAATTATCGACTTGATCTATATGGTCGCCCCATACGGATTCGGCAAGTGTGCTTTTATTAACCAATCTGCCGGGACGGTTCATAAAATAAACCAGAATATCATATTCCTTACGGTTCAGTTCAAGCTTCTTTCCAGCTACGGTCACCCCATATTTATCGGGAAAAATTTCTATATTTCCGTATTTGATACTATTTTCCCCACCTTGCTGATGACGGCGTATCACACTTTTGATACGTGCATTCAGTTCCACCAAATGAAAAGGTTTAGGCAGATAATCATCAGCTCCGAGCTCCAATCCTAGTACTTTGTCTTCTATAGAGTCTTTGGCTGAAAGGATGATCACATTTTCCCGTTTATGCATTTCTTTCAACTTTTCCAACAAATCCAGGCCACTGCCATCCGGCAACATAATATCCAGCAAAATGCAGTCATAATCATAATCCTCTATCTTTTGTAATGCGGTACGGTAATCGGCAGCAATTTCCACCACATAACGCTCCTTTTCCAATGAGCGCTGAGTCACTTCACGCAAATTAGCATCGTCTTCTACTAATAGTATTTTCATAAGTCCTACTTTTGGTTCTTAAAGACAAAGAAACAAGATAATTCTGAAAAAACACTGAAATAAGAAAAAAAAAACGAAGAAACCATACAATTTTTTCCATCACCCAACTAATAAACAACAAATATCAAACTAAAAATCGTTATCAACTATACAATCAGCCCCCTGCATCTACCACAACAAGACGCAAGGGGCCACACACAACTCTCTCTAATCAAACCCTAATTATTTGATTTCCATTTGAAAAAAATCCATTTGGCTCAAGCCTACTGGTGACGGTGTTTCTTTTAAATCAAAAGAGACTTCCTTTTCACCATTTTTAGCCGAGTTTATTTTTACCTTTATACCCTTTGTTTCCGATGTTATTTCCAAAGAATTCAAATTAAAGGATACCGCACCGTTTCTCCAATAACCAGTAGTATCAGCATACGTATTGTAACGATATTCTAAATGAATATAGCCATCCTGATCGGGCGTAATTGTAGTGTTTTTTACCAAACTAACCAAATGTTTCACTTTAGAAGGCATGTTCTGATTAAAAATAATATTCAAATAACCGCCACTAATCCACATATTACCTTCAAATATATCTACAGGATCATTTCCAAACTCTTCTTCATTCTCTGCTGTCAGCTCCTCTATAGGTTTAGTTAGAATTTCCTTTATACTCAACACTTTGACTGAGCAATCATATCCTTCCGGATAATTATCATACAAAGGATTGAAATAAAGAATAACCCGTTGTCCATCTATCGGGGAATACCAAAAATAATCAGTCGTTGCAGGCCAGATTTGTCCCCATCTGTCACCTGTAAAGTCATAAACATGGGCACCTTTCACATTTACAGTAGCCCAATCCACTGCCACATCACCAAGAGAGTAACCATCATCATCATCACATGATTGGAAAGTGACTCCCATAACTGCCAGGAATGCTAATAATAAAAGGTTCAACTTTTTCATAACTATAATGTATTAATCTATTTTCTACTCTTAAAAGTAAGAAAGAGATCGAATACTGCATATCATCCATTAATATTAACTTATTTTCAGTAAAAGTCTTGTAGAAAAACCAGATTCATCAAGGAAATAATAGAAACTTCCCGATTCGTCACGAACCGGGAAGCTTAAAACTGAGTTATATACAGATTTTCCCATTCAGGGGGAACATGGCTTTTCAGCCTTGTTTTGTTAAGGCAAATGGTTATATATTTTAAAGTTTAGTTTTTAGTGTATTACATTAATTTACATAACAAAAAATATGCCATGGGGTACATCGGCATCCAATACTCTAAAAATCAACAAAATAACCATTATTTCATTTTTCACATTATGTAGAAATACCACAATTTCATTCCACAATTTTGTAGAATTAATCCCCGTTTTTAAAATATATCTTTATCTTTGTAGAATCGATTACTCACTAAACAATATAATTACTATGAAAAAAAGACATTACGGAATGCTTTCATTGGCACTTACTTCATGCTTGGCTGTTCATGCGGAAAACAAAAATCAAAATACAGACAAGCCCAATGTTATCTTCATCTATGCTGATGATTTAGGATATGGTGACTTGGAGTGTTATGGAGCAAAAAACGTACAAACTCCAAATGTCAACCGTCTGGCATCCGAAGGGATACGATTTATCAACGCACACGCCACCGCCGCTACCAGTACCCCATCCAGATATTCCATGCTGACCGGAGAATATGCATGGCGTAAACCCGGAACAGATGTAGCTGCCGGCAATGCAGGAATGATTATACGTCCCGAGCAATATACTATGGCAGATATGTTTAAAAGCTCCGGCTATGCCACAGGAGCATTTGGCAAATGGCATTTAGGATTAGGTGATAAAACTGCACAACAAGACTGGAATGCTTCTCTCTCTGCTTCTCTAGGTGATTTGGGGTTTGACTATTCTTATATCATGGCAGCCACAGCCGACCGGGTTCCCTGTGTATTTATCGAGAATGGCCAAGTAGCCAATTATGATCCTTCAGCTCCGATAGAAGTAAGCTATATAAAAAATTTCCCCGGTGAACCTACCGGAAAAGACAACCCTGAACTTTTATATAATCTGAAACCGAGTCACGGTCATGATATGTCTATCGTGAATGGTATCAGCCGAATCGGTTATATGAAAGGAGGTGGCAAAGCATTATGGAAAGATGAAAATATAGCCGATTCCATTACCGCACATGCAGTTGATTTTATCAAACAACATAAAGACGAGCCTTTCTTTATGTATTTCGCCACTAATGATGTGCACGTTCCCCGTTTTCCACATAATCGTTTCCGTGGTAAAAACAAGATGGGACTGCGCGGTGATGCTATCGCACAATTTGACTGGAGTGTAGGTCAGTTACTCGAAGCTCTCGATAAAATGGGATTAACCCAAAACACATTAATTATTCTTTCCAGCGACAATGGACCGGTAGTAGACGACGGATATGATGACAAGGCAGAAGAGTTACTGAACGGGCACGAACCTGCCGGCAACCTGAGAGGTGGAAAATACAGTGCATTTGAAGGGGGGACTCGTGTTCCTGTAATTGTACACTGGCCTAAAGCCATCAACAAGCCGGAAGTCAGCGATGTGCTTATTTCGCAAATAGACTGGCTGGCATCACTAGCTTCTCTGGTAGATGCCCGTATTCCGAAAGGAAGTGCTCCCGACAGCTACAACCGGTTAGCAAATCTATTAGGACAAGACAAAACAGACCGCCCATGGGTTATTGAACAGGCATCCAATCACACTCTATCCGTGCGTACTAAAGATTGGAAATTTATTGAAGGCAGCGATGGTCCTAAAATGATTCCCTGGGGTCCGAAAATTGAAACTGGTTATTTAGGTATTCCCCAGTTATATGATATGAAACAAGCAGGTGAAAAGGTGAATTTAGCGACTGAACATCCCGAAAAAGTATTCGAATTACAACAAATATTGAGAAAAGTACGAAATAAAAGTATCCAGATGAAGTAACATGCTGAATACACACCAACCCAATGTTGTCTCCAAAAGGGTGAATCAAGACAAAAAAATCAAATAAAGGGTCTTGAATTCACCCTCTTTTTTAATCAAGAAAATTTCAATATGGTCCTCATTTCAAAAGAACAAATCCTTATAGACAAAGATCCTTTTCTTTAAAGTCAAAGTATTTATAACAAAACACCTTGAACACTTTCACAAGAATGGGTTACACACAAAAACTCTTAAAGATACAAGATACGTTTTTCCACTTTACCCATAAAAAAGAAATCTCAATTTATTTCTTTATTTTCCCTTCATTCACCAGTTCAGACAGCGCCCTGGCCAATGACGGACGAGTAACTCCCAGCTTCTGCGCCACCTCCTGCTGATTATGAATAACAGAATGTGTTTCTAGATATTTCAACAAACGAGTCTTTAAATTCAACAAAGCAAACTCATTCAATTTCCTGCTTAAAAAGACACTCCTGTCCGAAATATCCTTCAAAAAATTCTGCATCATCAATGGATGCAAACGCATAAATTCTAAAAATCGTTCTTTACCTATTACAAAAACCTCACAAGGTCCTATTGCCTCTACATTAACGGGAAAACGATTTTCAGTGGCAAAAATAAAAGCCGAAGCCAGCAAGTTAGGAGCTCCAATTTCTTCTACCGTCAGTTCTTTCCCTTCATCATTTATCATTCCCGCCCGTACACTTCCCGATGCAAGAATGTACAGCCCTTTACATAAGTCACCTTGCCGGGCAATGATATCACCCGGTTCAAAGTGCTTCAAACTATTCGGAAGGCCGAACAGGAAAGCAACCAATTCTTCCTCTTTCATTCCCTGGAAAGGAGCCATCTGCAATAATCCTGTCAGTTCCATCCTACTTTCTTTTAACTGTTATTTGTATCCGCTGTAACATATGGTACAACTTAAAAGACGAAAACCATCTACTTTGTCACAAAAGTAATAGAAATCATTAAAATGAAAAAAGATATGGAGAATAACATGTTTTGTTTCCAATGTCAGGAAACAGCCAAAGGTTTCGGTTGCACCTTAAAAGGTGTTTGTGGAAAAAATGCAACTACAGCACGTACCATGGATTTATTGCTCTTTGTAGTACGAGGAATTTCTGTTGTGGCGGATCAATTGCGCCAGCATTCCCTCCCCATTGAAAAAGAAGTGGACAATTTCATTGTAGACGCCTTATTCTGTACCATTACCAATGCCAATTTCGATGACGAAAGCATTACAAAACGCATTGACAAAGGATTAGCAATACGTGATGACCTTAAGCATCAAGCCTCTGCCAAGGACATTCCTCTGCCGGAAGCCGATGAGTTAAATTGGAAAGGCAACCACGATGAATATGATGCAAAAGCCGCAACAGTCGGCGTATTACGTGAACAAAACGAGGATCTACGCTCTTTAAAAGAACTGATTATGTATGGTCTGAAAGGAATGGCTGCTTATCTGGAACATGCCATGAGGTTAGGACATAATGACGAAAGTATTCATCGTTTCATGCAGAACACCATCGCACAAATTACAACAAAATCTTTATCGGCTGATGAACTGACTGTATTAGCACTGAAAACAGGTGAAATAGGCGTTCGAACAATGGCTCTGCTCGACAAGGCAAATACTTCCAGGTATGGCAATCCGGAAATTACCCATGTAAATATAGGAACAGGTACCCGCCCCGGTATTCTGATAAGCGGACATGACCTGCATGATCTGGAAGAATTGTTGGAACAAACCAAAGACAGTGGCGTGGACGTATATACTCACGGTGAAATGCTTCCTGCACATTACTATCCGGCATTTAAAAAATATACACATTTTGCAGGAAACTATGGAAATGCCTGGTGGAAACAACGGGAGGAGTTTACCTCGTTCAATGGTCCTATCCTGTTCACAACCAACTGCATCGTTCCCCCTCTGCCCAATGCCACTTATAAAGAACGCATGTTTACCACTAATTCTACCGGATATCCCGGCTGCAAGCATATTACAGCAGACGAGAAAGGACATAAGGACTATACTGAAATTATAGAAACAGCCAAACAATGTGCCGCACCGACAGAAATAGAACATGGAGAAATCGTTGGTGGTTTTGCCCATAATCAGGTATTACAACTAGCAGACAAGGTAGTAGAAGCGGTAAAGAGCGGAGCTATCCGTAAGTTCATCGTCATGGCTGGTTGTGACGGACGTATGCGCAGTCGCGATTACTACACCGCTTTTGCCGAGATGCTCCCCAAAGACACAGTCATTTTAACAGCCGGATGTGCTAAATATCGTTATAACAAACTAGAGTTAGGTGAGATTAATGGCATTCCGCGTGTTTTAGACGCAGGACAATGTAACGATAGCTATTCATTGGCAGTCATCGCCCTCAAACTGAAGGAAGTATTCGGGCTACATGACATCAATGAACTGCCCATTGTTTACAATATCGCCTGGTATGAACAGAAAGCGGTAATCGTATTGCTGGCATTACTCAGTTTGGGCATAAAAGAGATTCATCTTGGTCCCACCTTACCCGCATTCCTCTCGCCCAACGTGACGAAAGTACTGGTCGAAAACTTTGGAGTAAGCGGTATCGGTACAGTAGAAAGTGATATGAGAAAATGGGGATTAACGAACGGATAAACGGAATAATTATGAAACAGAAAAATTACCATTCATGTACAGTCGGACAAATTGTAGCCGGCAACTTTGATACAACCAAAGTATTCTCCCGTTACCATATTGATTTTTGCTGCCATGGCAATACTCCGTTTGCAGAAGCCTGCCGGAACCGTGGTATTGATCCCGAAGCAGTAGCACGTGAATTAAATGAATTACAAGAGAATACGGTTAGTAATGCTCCTGACTTTGCCGGATGGCCCATCGATTTATTAATAGACTACGTATTGAAAATACACCACCGGGGAATCCGTGCCAAAGGTCCGCAAATAGAAGCATTATTAACCAAAGTAACCGAAGCGCATTCAAAGAATCATCCAGAGTTACTGCAAGTCCAGGCACTGTTCCGCGACTCGCTTCTTGATTTGGAAAATCATTTATCAAAAGAAGAGAATGTACTATTTCCTTATGTTTATGAAATGTTCCAAGCCAAAGAGGAAGGCTTGAAAATAGCTGAATTTCATTGCGGCACCATTCTGTATCCCATCGAAGTGATGGAAGATGAACATAACCACGAAGGAGAACGTTTTGAAAAAATCTCTTCATTAACCAACGGATTCACCGCCCCTGAAGATGCTTGTGCCAGCTTCCGCTTGGTTTTACAACAATTGAAACAATTTGAAGAGGCATTACATGAACATATCCACCTGGAAAACAATATCATTTTTCCCAGAGCATTAGAATTGGAAAAGAAGGAAGCCATCTGATAACTACACCATGACACTTCCATTCACAAAAGTGCCCAAAGTGAAATAATGCACAAATCACTTTGGGCATCTTCATGTATTATAACCCACGCTCCACTATATAATCTTGTCCCTGTTCTGTCATCAAGTCATATTCATACACCTTATACAAAGCAGGGTATTGCGGATTTATCTCCTTGGAAACCAAAGGCTCTTTGATATCTGCCTGCATATAATATTCATTCAGATTCTTACCTTTTGCCTCTTTTAATCCAACCCCACGCAAAGGAACATACGAACGTAAACGCAAATTACCTCCCAAACGGGAATGAATCTTCGCTTTATCCAGCTGCACGCCATTCCAGTTCATATCCACCACAAACCCTCCACGGGCAACCAGTCCTTGCACACTTCCTGTGGCCCAGGCATCCGGAAGAGCCGGAAGCAAATGTACAGCTCCGTCATGGCTCTGCAACAACATTTCAGCCACACCGGCAGTATAGCCAAAGTTGCCGTCAATCTGGAAAGGCGGATGAGCATCAAACAGATTAGGATAAGTCCGTCCTTGCGGATAAGCCTCTTTCACTTCATCTCCAGGCAGCAGCTTCAACATATTATTAATAATCCGGAACGCATGATTACCGTCCAGCAAACGGGCCCACAGATTAACTTTCCAGCCAATGGACCAACCGGTAGCTTCGTCGCCACGCTGTAACAACGTGTTTTTAGCTGCCTGGAAAAGCAAAGGATGGGTGTAAGGAGATATCTGATTACTAGGGAACAATCCATATACATGAGAAATATGGCGATGCTTGTCATTCGGATTATCCAAGTCTTCCAGCCATTCCTGTAGCTGATTGTATTTCCCGATCTGCATCGGGGCCAGACGATTTAACATAGACCGCAAAGAATCCTGATAAGAAGCGGACATTTTCAGAATTCTTGACGCATGCAATGCATTGCTAAGCACATCGAAAATTATCTGATTATCCATCGTACAACCTGCCACAATCGTTGAAGCTTTTTTAGTATCCTCTCCCGAAGGTCCATGTTCCGGAGACATGGACGGAGCAGTCACCATCCAACCGTATTCAGGATGTTCAGTCAAATAATCAAGATAAAAATCAGCAGCTCCTTTCAATGCCGGATAGGCTTCGGAAAGAAACAGCTTGTCCCCACTATATAAATAATGCTGCCACAAGTGGGTAGTCAACCAAGCACCTCCCATGGGCCATGTACCATAAAACGCCTTATCCACCGGACCGGTGGCACGCCATATATCTGTATTGTGATGAGCCACCCATCCGTTGCATCCATACATAGCCCGTGCCGTTTCCCTGCCGGTAACTGATAATTCTTTCACCATTTCGAACAAGGGCTGGTGCGTTTCACTCAGATTGGTCACTTCAGCCGGCCAGTAATTCATTTCCGTATTAATATTGATGGTATATTTTCCATCCCATGGAGCAGCCAGTTTATTATTCCATATACCTTGCAAATTGGCAGGCTGACCTCCCGGCTGGGAGGAAGAAATAAGCAAATAACGTCCATACTGAAAAAGCAACACCGCCAAAGAAACATCCTTACCCTCATTGAACAGTTCGATGCGTTTGACAGTTTCCAGCTTAGCCCGCTCACTGGTTCCCAAATCCAATCTTACACGGTCAAACTGCTCTTTATAAAGAGCTATATGCTCCTGTAAAACCTGACTATAAGGGCGTCCCAATGCCAGAGACAGATATCCGGACGCTTTTTTACTCTCATTGCCACTTATATCGTGATAATTAATAAAATTCGTACCCGATGAAACATACAGAGTAACACTGTCCGCTCCTTCCACTGTAATGTTTTGGTCATCAATTTTCACCTTACCCCCATCCACATCAGCCTGTGTCTGTGTTTCCATACGAATCAATCCTTTCACTCCCTCATGATCCCTACCCTTTCCGGTCAGAACCAATTTCTTTCCTTTCCTGCTGACTTTATGCTCCAATGGCGACACATATCCGACCTTAAAATTCAGTTTTCCCGGCCGGTCTGCTGTCAAACGGACCACTACCACCTTATCAGGAAATGATGCAAAACTTCACGTTGAAAAATCACGCCATCCACTTTGTAACGGGTAGTAGCCACCGCACGTTCCAAATCCAGATCACGATAATAATCGGTAACCTTTTCATGTCCGGGGGTTTCTATAATCAAACTGCCGATTGTCTGATAGGGCATACCATGCTTCCCGGCATAAAAGTTTTCTTGAATCAAGTCCTGAGCCTCCATGTTTTTTCCGGCGAAAATCAGTTCACGCACTTGAGGCAGACTTTCCAATGCTTCCGGTTTGTCATTCCGGTAGGGACTGCCTCCCCACATGGTTTCATCGTTTAGTTGAAGTTCTTCACGGGCCGTTCCGCCATATACCATCGCTCCCATCCGGGAATTGCCGACCGGAAGCGCTTCCACCCACGTCCCGGCAGGTTGCTTATACCACAATTTCAGATCACCTGCCTGAATAGATAACGAAAAAGACAATAAAATGCCTGCTAATAATGAATAAGTTTTCATGGTTAATAGATATTGTATAATGTACAAATATAATTCTATTAACCATACAAACGAAAAGACAGAAGCATTTTATTGTCTAAAAAACAATTATGATAAAGAAAAGACCAAATATTACACCTCCCCCCTATCTGATAACCGGAATCACATAATCGTATTTTCTCAATATTTCCGTTACAGGAGACAGTGGAAGCAAGTCAGGGCGGGGAGATATAAAAGACTTGCTGCCGATAGCCGAGCAATGCCAGGAAGTGGGATTCACGGGAACACCGGGAGAAGTTCGGAACGGCATATTCAACGGCAACAGTAAAGAGGAATCCGCAGAAGAAAGGAAAGTTCCGGTTGTGCATTGACGGAATGCCTATACTTGAATGGTTCAAGATGAAATTTAAAGAGCTTAAGGAAAAGCTAGGTGTAGGCCACACTCCAAAAGAGAAAAACAGGCCCCAAAGAGAGTTGAGAATATAATTCTTTGGTAGAAAATAAAAATGTAATTCTAATTGTTAATGAATTGCACTTTGAGTATTTTTGTAAATACTTTGTTATCACTGATAAATAAACCAAGATGAAAACTATATTTTTATGTTTCTTCTGTCTTTTCACTATCGGATGTACGCATCAGTCCAGTCAAGAAAACTGTGTAGAAATCGGCAGTGCGGATGCAATCTGCGTAAGCACCGATACTTTAGGGAAAACAGTACGCATGAATATGCTACATGGGCATTATACCACTGAAAGTGAAGAAGTGTTCGCTATTGTCCTCAATCCTCAGAAACTTCCACTTAGTTATGGCAGAAGATGGATTTTAGAAAGATGGGAAAATAATCAATGGGTAAGGCTTTGGACGAAAAAGCCCACAGGTTTTTTGATGACGAAATTATACCGATTACCCCACCTATATATTATTGTTTCAGTTTTCCTATTAAATACTATAAAACAACTCCCGGCAAATATCGTATTTCCATATCACTGTGGAATGATATGGAGAAAATCAACCTCAATGCTGAATTTGAAATAGAATAAACATCTCTTTCACTAAACAATTCAATGTTATGAAAACAAAAATATGGGTAGGAGTTCTATTTTACTCTTTTATGGGATGTGCGAATAAGGCACCAAAATCAAATCTTACAAGCAAATTAGACTCTACAGGTGAAGCTGTCTATTTTGTAGAAGATACTGTTGTTGACCAATCTGCAGGCTTGCAAGTCATTGAAGCCTTAAGCAGGGTCTATGGAAATGATCCGAATTCTATAGGAGGTTTCATCGGTAGCCCGCGTTGCCCTTCTTTCTTGGAAGGTATGTTCTTTGACGGTTCCACGTTGGTTTTTCAGGTAAGAGGTGACACAGCGCATGCAAGGCGAATTTTGGAATCTACTGCCGGTAGCAAAGCTTTTCGACTGGAGCAAGTTACTGAAAGTAATTATTCACAGCAACAACTTATGAGCATCGTAGACGAGTTGAACCAGCGGTTTGACACATTGACAGACAAGAAGCTGAAAAATAATATGACCAGTTGGGGTGTAGGATTACGGAATGTTGAAGTCAGGTTTATTCTCAACACTCCCGAAGCCCGACAAGCATTCCGGGAAAAACTCATGGATTCTCCCGCCATTCGTTTTGAAGGACCGGAACAGCCGATAATAGATGAGCGAATTGGTATAACTGATACGCTCGGTATTTCCCTGCATCCGGAATATTCCGTTTACTCCACTGAGGCATCCACAGCTTCCTTTGTTTTGCTAAATCAAGGAAACAAGAACATAATGTGTGGCGAGCATTATTTCATTACTTATGAAGACGAGAATGGCACTTGGCGTGCATTGCCCATCAATGACGCTGCCATAGATATAGGTTATATGGTACTTCCCGGTGGGCATCATTTGTTTACAGCAAATCTTTATCCCGAAGTTCACTCCAATAAACCGGGACGTTACCGTTTTTTCTATGAAGTCATGCTTGATGCTGATACCCCATTGCGTCATGACATATTGATGATGACCGAATTTCGATTGACAGACAACAAAGAAGCTGTAAAACGGGCAATTAAAATGAATATCCCTAAGGAACCGGAAGGGTATGGTATCAGATACGTTCCCGTTCAAGAAGAATCTGCTAAAGAAAATACAACTTTTAAGTAGTTTAATGGATAGCAACATGAAATATTTACTCTTTATATTATTAATACTATTTTGCTCTTGTTATTCCGGCTCTTCCAAGAAAGGGCAAAAAGACAAAAGGGATAGTATTTGTTTGCAAAAAGAACTATATGCTTTACATAAGTATGTGGATAGCATTATTAAAACTGACACCATTTTGCAACAACGCTTTCATTGTTTTGGAGCTGGGCTAACCAAAGATAAAATATCTATTGACTGGAGAACAAACTCCAAAGGGGATTTCGGTTATAAAATCTCAACTCGCTATTGTTGTATCACATGTAAAAAAAGCTATTTTTCCATGCGAATTCACTCTTTTTTACTTAACTTTGCACAGAAAAGGAACAAAATAATACAACAATGGACGTTAGAGAATCTTTTTGAAAGATTAAAAGCAACAATCATGCGTAATGATTTCTTGCGGACGATTATTATTATCGGATTAATAGCTTTGGCTTGTCTGATAATTTACACAGTAGGAAAATGTACAGGCAAATTCTTTGCAACGATATAAGTATAATAGTAAATATAGAAAAATTAATATGATTATGACAGACAAAAAATTTAGAGTATTAAACCTTGTATTATTCTCATTCATACTCTTGTTCAGCTTGACGAAATATCTATTTCCAGTAGTAATTGTACCTATTGGTTGGATACCATTCATAGAGAATCCATATCCAGTATCTGTTGCATCCATATTGAGAAATATATTATTGGTTTTTGCTATTATTATCAACCTCTATCATTTAGTTAGGGATAAAAGATAGTTTACCGTGAGGAATCCGAACATTCCCGTCCTTGCGGATGTGTCATCCGTAGGAACGGGGTGTTAAACACAATCAGATACCTTATTCACACTATACAATGAAAAAGAGAAGTTTAAAATATGGTTTGTTTTATGCTATAGGATTGCTTGCCGTAATAATGTTTGCATCTGCTTTATGTTTTTGGATAATACCTGCGGTAAACGGGAAATGGGAAGCTATGTCTATTGCGCTGTGGATGTACGGGTGGTATTATGGTTATTACCTATTTACTAAGCGTTATACCAAATGGTGGAAAGAGATAGGGGAATGAACAATAATATAATCATTCATTATTTCAAATTGCGGTCAAAGCAACTATTCCGAATTTTAAAGGAGTGGGGGATTACCAGAAGCCTGTTTTTGTCCGGACTTCTTTTTTTTAGTATTCTGTATGTTGATAAAGGCAAAACAAAGTTGGATAGTGCCAGCGGTCGCAATCTTAGGATTGATAGGCTATCATAATGAGCGAAAAGACAAAGATTTCCTCCTGCTGCAAACAAAAGATGCCATAGCCCTTTTTAGAGTAGAATACTTGCTCATAGGTTTTCCTTTTATATTAATCGAATGCCTGAGAAGCCGTTTCCCCGAAGCAGGAGCCATGATAGTTACCAGCCTCTTATTGCCTAAATTGAAAGCAATAAAATGGAAATCCATCGCCTTTCCGTTACCATTTCTTTATAAGGGAGGGCTGGAATATTCCCGGATACACAACAGGTTATTACCCAATAATTTGCAAGCAATAAGTCAGGAATATGGCCGTAGCTTTTAATTGTACATTCTAAAGGGTGAAGATTTAACGCTTTTGTTATTTCTTAACTCATGTTGCCAATATTGGCAAACTCTTCTTTATTTCGGTGCAATTTGTGATTGACATTCCACTTTAATTTTGCCTCATTGCTTAAGCTGCTGCAAAAATGTTTTGTTTTATTGTGTTGGTTTCCTTTCTTTTGCTATGTCAAACATCTGTATTTTTCCATTACGTTCTATCTCCAAAGTAAGACCATCAGCCTGTTGAATGTATTTCTCTAATTTGCCACTTGCCACAGACATAATATCTGTGTTTATCGCTCCGTTATCAACAGCGATTACCTTATCTCCTAACATCAATCCTGCTTCTTCTGCAAGTCCGTTTATTTCCAAAGCCGTAACACAAACCGCATTGTTGCGGACATTGATACGTAAACCGAGTGGGGAAAGTCCATCATGAATGGTCGGGAGTATGTCAGCACATTGTTTGACGTATAAATTTTTGCCGACAAGTATAAAATTCATTTTTCCAGCAAAGATATTACCTGCCACATTTTTATCGATAGATGGTATATAGCTCAACGTACAATCCGGAATTACTATACCGTTACAGAACATCGTGATTCCACGGAACTCTGCAATCGTATCTGTCAACCCTTCTCTACGATAATTTGTATACGTTCTCTGTGAATGGGACATCCTTAATTTCTCATAAGTATTTTTGTCTATTATGATGTCATAATTCGAGCCCAAGTCAAACATCAAATCCAAACTGTCAGTCTGCTTACTATACATTGGCAAATTGTTTACCCCTCCTTTAGCAAGAGTAAATCCTTCTGTTTCTTGCTTTAGTATATCTTCATTTTTAAGCGAGAATGCAGTCATTTCATTGCTATCCATATTGAACTTCCAACCTATATTTCCCATGATAGCACGTCCTAACACCGGGCGATATAATGTATTATACATACCATTATCCTTTGGAACAGATGTGAAAACAACTCTCTTTAATTCGCAATCTCCAAGCTGGATATTATTTACTCTATATAATTTTGAGAAATAGACTTGTTTGTAAAAATTGAATGTCGGCATCGGTTTCCGTTTCCAATATTCAGCCTCGTATCGGTCAAGAATTTCTTGCTTAGCCAGAGCAGTAGATGCTTGTGTATCGAACAAGAGCGTGTCAGTATATTGACCGTTTATTATAGCAGCTACTCCAAAATAACCATTGGGGTCACGGATTATTGGAGAGGTTTGAATAAACTCAGAATCAATGTTTTCTACTGCACTTCTTTGCTCTGCATTAAAGTTTTTAACCCAAATGCTTATATAAACAAAGTAAATAAGTATACAAATCAGCAAAGCTGATAATGTGCGGACTAAATATCTAAACAACTTTTTTACCATATTATTTATAGATTTAATCATTTAAAGAGTAATAGCATTCGTGAAGTTTGAGGTATACCATAGCCAATTTCATAGTTAGGGGCAGAACTGTTTAATCCCGATGTATGTAAGAGATTGATAAGTTCATTTCGACTCATTCGTTTGTACTCCAGTAGAGAAGCACATAATCCGGCAATGACAGGAGCCGTATATGACGTTCCTCGGCGTGGAGGCTGTGCGTAAGCACATACATCGGGCTTTATGAAATCGACACCTCCATAACCTATAGAACTGTAACCGGCGCGAGTTGTGCTGTCTGATTCAATGGCACCAACGGATATAACCTCCCTGACATCGGCAGGGAAATTTGAGTAACGCCAAGGCTCATCCCCCTCGTTACCCATACTCTGAATAAATATCAAGTTAGAATTGACTTGTAGCACACTGTCTACAAATTGGGATATACGAGAGCTATGTCCATCGAGCATGGAGACTGTATAACCGTCATAATCATCAAATATCGTATAACCACATGAACTTGTTATCACATCTACGTCCTGCGACAGCAACCAGCGTATGGCGTTCATCATACGGTCTTCCTCTATCCGTAACTCTGTATCGAAGTCGTCAATCTCTGCCAAGTAATATTCGGCATTCCATGCCAACCCTTTTATTGTATCACCTGATGAGAGGTAACCACCTATGCATGCACAGGAGTAAGCCCCATGGTCTCGCTCTCGGCCGGGTTCCTTGATGAAGAAATCGGTTGTGTCACCGTCTATGAAATTTGCGTAAGCCGCCACATATATGTTTTTCGTCCATGAGCGTTGCCGCAATCCTCCAAATCCTGTATCCAATACTCCGATTTTAATTCCCCGACCACTGAGATTTAACGAATCATACGATTCATCAATCATCATTGCCGGTGCTGTTGTATAAACTCGTTTTCCGATAGATACATAATGTTCAGGAGGATTTGAAAAATCATTTCGTGTCAAATAATAGCCCAGTATTGATAGGATGATAATGAAAAACAATAGTATTCCACCAATAATTTTTATAACTGTTTTTAATGTTTTCATTGGCTCAATATATTTTTTCAATGTAGTTGTTACTCTCGAATATCCTGCTCTATCTCATTAATTGATGCTTGAATAACACACTGGCAATACCCATACACTCATTATTTTAGCTTCTGTATGTTCTGCCTATACGGTTGGTTGTATATCCTTTTATTCCTAATAGCACTTGTCGGTGCGCTACATGGCAACATCCGCATTGGAAAAGTCGCTTTGATTGTTTGGGGAATCATTCAGACAATGGCATTTACATCCATTCCCCAACGGCAAGAATTCACCCCTTTCCTGAATTATCCAACGTTGCAGAAAAAACTCATTCCTACTAAGAAGTATTCAAATTCAAAACAAACACCCAACTTTACATTTTCGGGTGTAAAATTGGGTGCTTGTTTTGTAAAATATTGAAAATCAATGTTTAATGCGGTGCGTACGGGACTCGAACCCGTGACCCCATGCGTGACAGGCATGTATTCTAACCAACTGAACTAACGCACCAAATTTCATTTTTCTTATACTGCATCTCTCTCGATTGCGATTGCAAAGGTACGCAAAATTTCGATATCTGCAAGCATTTTACGAATATTTTCTTGAACTTTTTTACATCAACTCTGATAATAAGCCATTTAAGATACAAGAAAAATAAAAATACAAAAAAAAGAGAGCACTTCATGTATTTTTTAAATATAATATGTATATTAGTCGTGTAAATAAAAGGAAACGCAACTATGGATATGCATGTTTTTCAAGTAGAATCAAATAAAGTACTTCCACAACAGGGAAGCATCCTTATATCCTCCCCTTTCATGAACGACTACCACTTTACAAGAGCAGTCGTGCTTCTTATCGAGCATAATGACGAGGGAAGTATGGGTATTATCATGAATAAAGATTTCCGTTACCACATTCTGCTCAATGACCTCATCCCCGAATTGGAGTTCGCACAGCGGGTCCCAGTGTATAAAGGCGGGCCGGTGAGCCGGGAGACAATATTTTTCCTGCATACGCTAAAAGATCTGGAAGGCGCACTGCCTCTGGGAAACGGGCTTTATCTGAATGGTGATTTCAATGCCGTGCAACAATATATACTGGACGGGAAGCCCATTGAAGGAGTGATCCGTTTCTTTGCCGGTTATGCGGGATGGGATCATGGACAACTTGCCAAAGAAATAAAAGAGAACTCATGGCTCATAGGAAAAGCCGGGAAAGAAACGTTGCTCAACCAGCACTTCCGCGACTTATGGCATACCAGTTTGAATGAAATGGGAGGCAAATACGCCATTTGGGCCCGCTATCCCCAATACCCCTCCCTCAACTGAGATTCAGCTTCTGGACAACCAGCACATCCGTATAGCCACCGCCAAACGTATGCGCCCACTCTTTCAATACCGCACTCTCTTTGTACCCGCACGCCGCAAAGAGTCTGCGGGAAGGAAGGTTTTCCACAGCGATATAGGCAAACAACTGATGAATTCCCAGATAACGGAAACAGTGTTCTTCCAGCAAAGCCAGGGCATTACGCCCTATCCCCTGCCTGCGACAGGATTTATCCACCATAATCCCCACCTCGGCCCGGTTGTGCAAAGGATCAAAAGAACATAGATCCACAATCCCCACCACCTGCCGGTTCCCGTTTTCTATCATCAGGCGCAACTGGCGGTCGGCAAACAAATCATTCTGGGTCTGCTCTATATACTGCTTCAACTGAAAACGCGAATACGGGCCTGTGGTATTGCTCATCTCCCACACATCCGTAGCGTTCTCAAAGCGGAACATGACTTCCAAGTCTTCCGGCTCCGGTGCACGGAGCCTTATCCCGTTCCCTTGAAAATGCCGGTCACTCATCATAAAGCAGGCTCCTCATTCTCCTCTTTTACCAAATCCAGCTCATCCAGCATCCGCTTGCGGGTAGGGACACAGAACAGGGAAGCGATCAGCGCCATCATGGCACACAATACGCCCGTGTTGTTCAGAGTCAGATAATAAAATGACAAGTTCACCAATACGGGAACCACCAGCATCCCCGTCCTTATCTCACTCCAGCGGCGATAACTTTTCAAGGCTTCCGGCAATGAACGCTGCTTCACATTCTTCACCAAGGAAAGGCTAAACAGCCGGAGCGATAAAGGAATCAGCCCCACCGCCAATAAAATCCCTACCGTCTGCAAGACATAATCCATACGGACATCGCCCGCGTAAGCCCCCTCGGTCATCACCCCTGTTTCATAAAGAGCCACCAGGAGCAAAGGCAACACCCATACCGCCACATATTCTATCTGCAAGTATCGCAGCAATTGTCTTATCTTCTTTTCCATCTCTTTCTGTTTTTCCCAGTTTATGCCGTTCCCGTAAACAAAGTACGATTTATGATGGAACGTCCCAACGTCACTTCATCCGTATATTCCAGCTCATCCCCGATAGAGATACCACGCGCTATCACACTCAGCTTCACGTCCATGCCGTCCAGCTTGCGCGAAATATAGAAATTCGTCGTGTCCCCCTCCATCGTCGAGCTCAAGGCAAGGATCACTTCCTTCACCTCACCGCCTTTCACCCGTTCCACCAGACTTTCTATCTGCAGATCGGAAGGGCCTATGCCATCCATGGGCGAGATGACTCCCCCCAGGACATGGTACAACCCCCTGTACTGCTGCGTGGCTTCCACTGCCATCACATCACGGATACTCTCCACCACACAGATCGTGGAAGCGTCCCGTGCCGGATTGGAACAGATACGGCAAGTTTCCGTGTCCGATATATTATGGCACACTTTACAATATTTCACTTCATGTTTCAAGGTAATCATCGCATTACCAAACGCCTCTACCACAGCCGTATCCTGTCTGAGCAGATGCAATACCAGCCGCATGGCGGTCTTGCGTCCCACACCCGGCAACTTGGCAAACTCTCCTACCGCTTTTTCCAGCAGCATGGACGGATATTGTTGGTTCATCAGTTATTTTGTATTATAATGGATGCAAACTTACGCAATTTCAACGATTTTGAGTACATTTGCACTCAAAAAAATAACATGAACGGAATTTATATTCTGCTGACCATACTGCTCTATTTCGGAATACTGCTGCTTGTAGCCCGCCTTACCGGCCGTCATTCCGATAATGACGCGTTCTTCCGCGGCAACCGCCGTTCTCCCTGGTATATTGTTTCTTTCGGAATGATCGGAGCCTCCCTTTCGGGAGTTACCTTCGTTTCCGTTCCGGGTATGGTACGCGGCATCGACATGACCTATATGCAGACCTGTTTCGGCTTCTTCATAGGCTATCTCATCATCGCCCACGTTCTGCTGCCGCTTTATTACAGGTTGAACCTGACCTCCATCTACACGTATCTGGGAGACCGGATCGGAAGGCACGCTTATAAGACGGGAGCCTCCTTTTTCCTTCTGTCCAAGATCATCGGAGCCGCAGCGCGCCTTTATCTGGTATGCCTTATCCTCCAGCATTATGTATTCGACGCCTTTCATATTCCTTTCGCCGCCACGGTGATAGGGATTGTCTTACTGATCTGGCTGTACACCCGCCGCAGCGGCATACGCACGATTGTGTGGACGGACAGCTTGCAGACACTCTGCCTGCTGCTGGCGCTGGGACTAATACTTTATGAGATTTCCGGCCAGCTGGATCTGGATTTTCCGGGACTGGTACATGCCATCCGGGAAAATGAGCACAGCCGCATCTTTGTTTTTGACGACTGGCACAGCAAACAGAACTTCTTCAAGCAGTTTTTCAGCGGCATCTTCATCACGATTGTCATGACAGGGCTGGATCAGGATATGATGCAGAAGAACCTGTCGTGCAAGAACCTGCGTGAAGCCCAAAAGAACATGTATTGCTACGGCATCTCATTCGTTCCGGTCAATTTCCTGTTCCTGTCACTCGGAATCCTGCTGTTATTGTTCGCCTCGCAACTGAACATCCCCCTGCCGGCAGCCGGGGATGAGATACTGCCCTTGTTTGCGGCGGAAGGCCATCTGGGATTCGCCGTACTGATATTCTTTACCATCGGCATCATTGCAGCCGCCTTTTCCAGCGCCGATTCGGCATTGACCGCCCTCACCACCAGCTTCTGTATAGATATAGCGGGCATAAGCCATTTGTCCGGCAAGGAAGCGGAAAGACGGAGGAAGCTCGTGCACTTCTGCATATCAGTCCTCTTTATCGGATTCATCCTGCTGTTCAAGGCAGTAAACAACAAGAGTGTCATCGACGCCATCTATACCATCGCCTCGTACACTTACGGCCCGTTATTGGGGCTGTTTGCATTCGGGCTGTTCACCCCAATGCGGCCGCGCGACCGTTTTGTTCCTTACATAGCCATCGCCTCGCCGCTATTATGTTATGCCATAGACCGGCTGGTGTTCACCTCCACCGGCTATCAGTTTGGCTATGAAATGTTAATGTTTAACGGCTTCCTGACTTTTATGGGGCTGACTTGTTTAAGTATAAAAACAAAGAATTATGGAAATACTCAGTGCAGAATTTGTAGTAAGTAACACAAAAGTAGAGAAATGCCCGCAGGACAACCTGCCCGAATATGCATTTATCGGCCGTTCAAATGTAGGTAAATCGAGTCTGATAAACATGTTGGCCAAACGTCCCAAACTGGCTATGACTTCCTCCACTCCGGGGAAGACTTTGCTGATCAATCACTTTCTGATCAATAAAGAATGGTATCTGGTGGATTTACCGGGATACGGATATGCCTCCCGGGGCAAGAAACAGGTAGAAAAGATACAGCAGATTATCGAGGATTATATCCTGGAACGCGAGCAAATGACCAATCTGTTTGTATTGATAGACTGCCGTCTGGAGCCTCAGAAAATAGACTTGGAATTTATGGAATGGCTGGGAGAAAATGGAGTACCCTTCTCTATCATCTTCACCAAAGCCGACAAGCTGACCAATGGCAAGGTTAAGGATAATGTAAACAAATATCTGAAAAAACTGACAGAACAGTGGGAAGAACTCCCTCCTCATTTCGTATCCTCCTCTGAAAAGAAAACAGGCAGACAGGAGATTCTGGATTATATTGACAGCATTAACCGGTCGCTTAAGGCATAGCGTCGAATTACCTAGTGGTGACTACTTAGAACGCAAATGACACAAATTTATACCCGTTCCTATTTGTGTCATTTGCGCCATTTGCATTCCGTTCCGGCAAACGCTCAGAGTTTTATGGTCTTCACCTTACCCGGAATCACCGTCAGATGCACCGTACCGTTGCATTCTATATCCACCTTCTGGTATCTGGCCTCCACCACCACTTTTCCGTCCAGAGCCATTATTCCCCATTGGCAGGCGTTTTCCTCGTAAGCGCAATAATAGCCCACAGGAGGCAGAATCTTCCTGTATTTGGGAGGCACAATGATACGCTCCCCCAGTTTCAAGCCCCATTTCATCCCCATCCGGAAAGGCAATGCATCCCTGATCTCTTCCAACCTTTTCAGCCTTTTCTGTTCCTCTTCCTGCAATTGTTTCCGTTGAGCTATCCCGGCACGCCGCCCGGCTTCTTCCTTCAGACGTTCCATCACCGTATGGAAATCTTCCTCGCCCGGCCGGGGAGTGTTACAGGCTATATACCGCTTTTCCTTCCCTTTCTCCACATGATAATAATTCCCGTTCCCGTCCATCACCACGATGCTCCGGTCCGCCAGACGGCCACAGCACCAATACACTTCCTCCTCATCCCCTGCCAGCACACAGGCGAAAACATCAAACAAGGTAGTCCAGACAGGATCCACCAGTGGCAGTCCTTCGGAACACGGTAATCCGGTATCTTCAGATAAAAGTCATAAAAGTAGATGCCGTTCTGATCCACCCCTCGCATGGAGACATACGGTTTTCCGGTACGGCTGAAAAAGAACGCTCCCACCTTCAGCAGCTCCACACCGCCGTATGGCAATTCCATACAGCCGAATGACAAGACCACGGGTTTCTCCCGATAGGTTCTGTTTACCTTCAGGTCGATGTAAGATTCATTGCCCGCACAGTCTGTCACGGCAAGCAGATCCCCCTTCATGAACTTCATTTTCCGGCAGCGGTCCAGCTGTATTCCGAGCTGTCCGGTTTCATTCACCACACCTGCCCGGTTATTCCCGAATCTCACTGCCGCCCGGTCTCCACAGATATCAAACACTTCCGGATACCGGGGCCTTACCGTCATCCTCTCCCCGCGCCTCAATCCCCAAAGCCCGCTTTGTCTGTCATAATAACTTTTCAAAACGGGCTGTCCGCCTTTTTCCGTTGCGGAATCTTCCCGGTTTGTAAGGAAGTCCATCAGCCGGTCGTGCGTTATCACCACCTCCAGTTCATCCTCCCGCTGCCTTTCCTCCTCCGGCAGCAGACCGGATACGGACAGCCTGCCTGTTTCCGCCCGTGCCCGGGACAGCGCGTTGCCAATCATCCGCCCCTCGAACATCGCCGCCCAGTCATGGTTCCGGGCAGGCAGACCGAAGATGCGGTACAGACCCACATTGTCTATCAGCATACAGGACGCCTTGTCTGCCGACCTCCTCAGCCCACGTCCCACCTGTTGCAGGTATTTCGCCAGGGAAAGCGTGGGACGTGCCAGCTGCACGAACTCCACATCGGGACAGTCGAAACCTTCGGAGAAGATATCCACATTGACCAGCACTTTCACCTTCCCCCGTCTGAAATCCTCCACCAGTTCCCGGCGTTCCGAAGCCGGAGTCCTGCTGTCGATAGCCACAGCCTCCAGTCCGTGTGCGCTATAACAAGCCGCTATCCGGCGGGCATGGGCGATGCTGACAGCATATACGATTCCTTTCTTTCCGCGGGCATATCGTTCCACGCTCTCATACAGCCGGCCGATACTTGTTTCCCGGTTCAGCACCTCGTTCATCTCCTTTACCTGGTAGTCCCCGTCCGCACCCCGTTTCTTCAGCGAGTCTATCAACCGCTGTTCCCTGCTGTTCGCACGGATGGACACATAGTCAAAGGATGACAACCAACCCTTTCCGATGAATTCCGCGACAGTCCACGAAGCAATCAAGCTGTCGAACAAGTCCGTGAATCCCTTGCCGTTCAGCCGGCAGGGAGTGGCAGTCATACCCAGTTTCCTTGCCTCCGGATAGTTCTCCCAAAGTATCCGGTAGGTTTCCGCCAGGGCGTGATGCGCCTCGTCGATAACGATCAGATCCGGCTCTTCGTCCATGCTTTTCCGGTTTCGTGACAGCCACTGGATGGACATCACCCTCACCCTTCCGTCCTCTTTGCTCATCCCGTGCCGGGACACGGTTTCCTCTATCTGATCCACCAGCTCCCGGCGGTGCGCCACGATCCATACCCGGCTGCCGGAACCACGCAGGAATTCCCTTACTATGGCGGCCAGCAGATGCGTCTTGCCCGTACCGGTGGGCATCTGTACCATCACACTTCGGTGAAGTTCCCACTCCTTGAAAAGGCGGAGCTTCATCTCCTGCTGGTAATCGCGAAGAGTGTCGTTCATGCAATACATTATGCGGATGCCGGTCGCTACCGGCAACAAAAAAAAGGGAAGGCCACATGCATCATTGCATGCAGCCTATAGTAAATATCTTATTCTTTACGGATTAATTTTTATCGAAAACCCAATTATCAATAAGTCCTATAAAAGCACAGACTTTAGGATACATTTCCTGAGTTGCTGCTAAATCAAAGTTCTTAAAGTCTTCATAATCGGCAGCTGAACGATTATTGAACAAAATAGAATAAAAACGTCCCCATTCTTTAGGGAATTTACCTGTAAGAATAAAATGCTGGCTGAATTTTTGACGTACACCTTCATGACTCTTGACTCCGTCTATCTCCGACTGCAACAACAATCCACTCACAGCATAAAAACAGGCATAATACATCCTATTCATTGCCGTATTGTAATAACCACGCTCTATATGATCTTTTATTTCATCTAACAATGATTTGGCTGAATTCAGCCTATATAAAACAATATCAAACCGCTGTTCCGGAGTCATAACAATATCCCCTCCTTCATTATATTCTCATAAAACGGAGTGAAACGTTTTCCCCATTCTTTCATCGACTCTATAAACGGATTGATTTGAACACCGGTTTCTAACTCAATGTCATATAAAGGAGCAGTTAAAAGCATCTTGTCCTCCAAAGTAACCACATCCTTATCTATCAACAGCAACAGGTCTATATCACTATCACTACGCGCATCACCCCGCGCCTCACTTCCATAAAGTATCACCTTTATACCAGGAGCAACCTTATGTAAGGCATTTTGTATAGATTTCACGATTTCAGGACGCTTCATACTCCTTATCTTTAGATTGAATTTGTTGTTAACTGCAATCAAGCTTAATACAAAGAACGAAATTTTTCTTCAAACAAACAAATATTCAGCATCTTAATTGATATCCTATCGAAAAGTTCCTGTTCCATTATTTTTCGCTTTTACCGTCCCTGCAATGAAAGAGTTCTTACATCATATACGGCCTATTCTTCTATGACCCAATCCCCCAGGGTGTGTTTCTCCACATCAAAATTGATCCCCACCTTCACCACTTGCAATCCGCTGAGGGAAAAGCGTTCGGGATACTGCTTCAGATTGATCTGGGCCATGGCCGCTTCCGCAGACCTACCCAGCCTCAATTCAATGACATACAGCTTACCGGCAACACGCATCACCACATCCACACGCCCCTTGGGGGTACGCACCTCCACATCGACATACATCCCGAACAGGGAGAAGATGATGTAGAACAATTGCTGGTAATGTCCCTCATAATTCGTGTTATCACAATACGGAACAGTAGAAAGGAATTCCTGAAGAAGACGCAAGGCCCCGTCCATATCTCCCCCGGCTATCGCAAGATACATACGGGCGATGGTCGTATTGCCTTTCAGCGTGTTATGGGCCAGATAGCCAGGCAGCAAGCTGCGCATCAGCCCGATCCGTATCTCACCGTTCGGAATGTCCAGCGTATACAGTTCGGCCAGCTTGTTGTAATCCTTTATCGTAAAGTAACCGCTCTGATAGAGCAGAGGAACAATGCCCTCCATTTTCTCCGTAGGCGCATCGAAATCAGCAGCCATAGCCTGCATACTTCCCCCTAACTGGGAGGGAAGGACGTGGAACTTGCGTAGCATCTCTATCAGATAAGTGGGCGTGCCGCTGCCAAACCAGTAATTGTTCAACTCGTCATTGGCAAAGGCATTCAGCAGGCTGAACGGATTATAGATATCGGGCGAAGGCCAGGTAAAATGATAACCGTCATATTTCTCCTTCAACTTCTGCAACGTTTCCTCTTTGCTCATTTCCTGCGAAACGGCAAGCCGTTCTATATAAGCTGTCATCTGTTCCTGCATTTCTTCCTGAGTGATGCCACAAATGGCGGCATAGGGCTTCAGCATACTGATATTCAAGATATTGTTCAGCTCGCTGAAGATGCTGAGTTGGGAGAATTTGGTAATGCCGGTCAGGAACACAAAGCGAAGATAAGGGTCGCACGCCTTCAACGGACTGTAAAAATTGCGCATCACGTTACGGAGAACGGGAAGATCCGTTTCCTCATGCATCACATCCAGCAAAGGCGCGTCATACTCGTCAATAAGGACTACCACCTGTCGGCCGGTCTGTTCGTTGGCACGCATGATGAGTGAAGTCATCCGGTCGTTCAGCTTCACAGCCTCCTCAGGCTTGCCATAAATTTGTTCATATCCGCTAAGCTGGAAGCTCAGCATGCTTTCCAACGTATCCTTGTCCACATGCTTCGCCAGACTCATGTCGAAGTGCAGCACCGGATATTCCGTCCATTCGGTTTCCAGCTTCTCAATGGCCAATCCCCTGAAAAGGTCCTTCTTCCCGGCAAAGTAACTGTGCAACGTAGAAGTCAGCAATGACTTGCCGAACCGGCGGGGACGGCTCAGGAAACAATATTTGGAGGCACCGTGCACCATCCGGTAAACATATTCCGTCTTATCTATATAGAGGTAACCCTTGTTGATTATTTCCTCAAAAGTCTGTATGCCTATCGGGCATTTCTTCAATTGCTGCTGTTCCATCATTTTTTCCATTTTAACATTACCGCTACGAAGATAAACAAATTCCGCCACTTCCTGTTGCGTTTACCGCAAAATATGACTTCTTTTCTTCAGAAAAGAATTTTACGATATTGGTAAAGAAAAGCTATCCCATTATTAGGTTATCCGTCTTCAGATCATCCAGCATTCGTTTTATCGCTTGCTGCAATTGTGGTATGTCTTCCAGGCAAATACGATAAATCTCATCAGCATCTACATCGAAATAATGATGTACTATTATATCACGTACCCCCATCACATACCTCCATGGAATCTCCGGATATTGAGCCAATAATTCTTTGTTTGTCACCTTATCCAGATTTTTAATGCTTTCTCCAATCGCAGTCAGTTTCATGCAGATACTATCCAGTTTCATCATACCGCTTTCACTCAATAGAAAATCATCCGGACAGGAGATATCCGAAAAACGAAAACTTATTCTTTCCAGAGATTTCTGTATCAAATCCAATATATGGAAAGCGATCAACGTGTCATACATAAATGCCCTCCCTCTGAATTCTTTCACGTAAAAATGAATCCATTCTATCTCGCAGGCGTACAATATCCACTTTGCAGCCAATAATTCTTCCAACTCTTGCTTTATACCCGCTAAAGCGAAAAAGCCATGCAGCTGACCTTCCACACACACATCCACATCACTATTTTCAGTCTGCTCGCCACGTGCCACAGACCCGAAAATACCCATACGCACAATGCCATATTTATGAGCATTCTCAGCCATATACTTACGCAATAATGCAATGTATTCAGATGTCGTTTTCATATTTTTCCTCCAAGTAGGTTTTCGCAAATATACAATTTATTTTTCTTCAGACAAAAGTTTCTCATTAAAGAATTTACTCAAAGCATCCCCATTATCTCCCTCACTTTTCCCTTCCACTCCCCCAGTTCACGTTCCGCCTCCCGTGACAGCGGCGGGTTGACATACCTGTAAAACTCGATACGCCTCTCATAGTGTTCTTCTATAACCGCCTTCACCTCGAAAAAAAGAAGAAGCGTCATGTTATTTTTTTTCTTCCAAGCTGGTAAAAAAGCCATTAGCCACATGGAGCTTACGCTCCAACTCCCGTCTGTGCAGATTCAACTGGCCCAGACGTTTCACTACCTCGGCAGCCAATTGCCGGGCCTGATCAACAGGATTCAAATGTTCCATCGGATTAAATCGTATTTTTTATATGAATACTCATTTACATGTCCTCATTCAGGACAAAAACACACGTATCTCGGTTATTATATCGAACTTTGTAACATTGAAAACCAATAACCTGATTCATAAATATCAGGGCTTGCAAACTTAATAAATAAAAACGAATGAACCAATTTAAAATGTCACTGTTTCTGCCACCGATATCACCGGTAAAGGACAGTGCCACCGGACGAACCGTCCAGCCGCCCACCTTAACGCCCTACAAGGAAATAACCTTACAGGAAGTGTACAAACTGATCACATCCAGCGAACGCCTGAAAACACTGACCGAGACCGTGCGCCGGGCAGCGGAAAACGGGGATGAAAAAGCCTATCGTATGCTCAAGCAGCAGACACTGCCCTACGTTACCCCCTGCGGTGTCTTTTCCTACCGCAAAAGCGACAGCCTGACCGGACCGTCGGGCTTGATTGTGGTGGACATAGACCATCTTGATTCCCGTGGGGAAGCGGAAAAAGCTGAAAAGACAACTGTTCGACGACCGCCTCCTGCGCCCTGTACTGGCATTCACCAGCCCCGGCGGACGCGGAGTAAAAGCGTTCATCCCCTACGACCTGGCACGCATACCCGACACCAGACAGAATACCTCCGAAAACATCCACTGGGCGATGAACTACGTACAAGCAATCTATGACAGCCACCCGGACGGGGAAGATAAGAAAACGAACCGCTCCGGCAAAGGCGTGGACCGTTCCGGCAAGGACTTGGTACGGGCCTGTTTCCTCTCGTATGACGAGGAAGCATTGATACGCCGGGAAATTTAAGAAAAATAGAAAAGCATACTCAAAAGAATGCCGGACAAAATTTAAACAGGCACTCAAAAACAACAAATATCATGAACATGAACAATCCTTTAGAAAACTTGCGGCAGCTGACCGAAGCTGTCCGCATGGCAGGCGCGGATATCGCTCCCACCTACATTGAATATGTACAACTGGCTTTCGCCATCGCAAACGATTGCGGGGAAGCGGGACGCAATGATTTCCTCTCCCTCTGCTCCCTTTCCTCCAAATACGACGAAAAAAATGCACAAGCACTGTTCTCGAACGCGCTTCATGCCGATAAAGAAGATATACATCTGGGAACCGTGTTCCATCTGGCCGGGCAATGCGGAGTGAAGATTTCCGGCAGCGCCGGCTCTCACAAGGCAGGGACAATGGGGACAGCAGGGACAGCCCCGGATTTTCCACACACGTGCGCGCGATATAATAAGGTGGAAAATGACGTTTCCGATGATACCGACGAAGAGGAACAGCTCACCGAAGGCTCCGAGCCTTATTCCCCCCTGCCTACCTTTCCACAGGACTACGTGTGGCCGGAGCTGCTGGAGAAAATCATCTCCTTCGGTAAAAAGCCCGAACAGCGTGACGTATTGCTCCTGGGAGCGTTTACCGTACTGGGCGCCTCCCTCTCCCACATAGTGCAGTGCCAGTACGGCCGGAAGTGGCAGGCCCCCTGTATGCAGACTTTCGTCGTGGCCCCGTCCGCCTCGGGAAAAAGCGCGTTGACGTGGGTACGGCTCCTCATCGAACCCATACACGACAAGATACGCAGCGAGGTGAAAGAGGCGATGAAAACTTACCGCCGGGAAAAGGCTGCCTACGACTCTCTGGGCAAGGAACGGAAAAATCAGGAAGCTCCCGCATTGCCTCTCAACCGGATGTTCCTCATATCGGGAAACAACACCGGAACAGGCATCCTGCAAAATATCATGGATTCCAACGGAACGGGCATCATCTGCGAAAGTGAGGCGGACACCGTATCCACCGCCATAGGAACCGAATACGGAAACTGGAGCGACACGCTGCGCAAGGCGTTCGACCACGACCGCCTGTCCTACAACCGGCGCACCGACCGCGAATATCAGGAGGTGAGCAGAAGCTACCTCTCCGTGCTGCTCTCGGGTACGCCCGCACAGGTAAAGCCCCTGATCCCCACGGCGGAGAACGGTCTGTTCTCCCGCCAGAACTTTTATTATATGCCACGCGTCACCCAGTGGGCAGACCAGTTCGGCGAGGATGAGGTGGATGTGGACGAGGAATTCCGCCTGATGGGCAACGAATGGAAAAACACGCTGGACGAGCTGACGCTTCGGGGATTGTTTACCCTGAAGCTGACTCATGCCCAGCATAAACAGTTCAACTTCCTGTTCGACAAGCTGTTCCATCGTTCCGGCAAGATCAACGGGGACGAGATGAGCAGTTCCGTCATCCGTCTTGCCGTCAATGCGTGCCGCATGATGTCGATAGTCGCCATCCTGCGAAGCCTGGAAGACCCTTCTCTGGTGAAACCTGACGCGCATATTTCTTCCGATAATCTGAAGGACCGTATCATCCCGCGCTGGAACCTGGTGATTACAGACGATGATTTCCATGCCGTGCTTGCCTTGGTGGAGCCGCTTTATCTGCACGCCACCCATGTTCTTTCGTTTCTGTCCTCCTCCGTTATCAAGCGCCGGAGCACGGCGGACAAGGATATGCTCTTTGCCGAGATGGAGGACGAGTTTACCCGCCGGATGCTGCTGGAAAAAGCGCACGACAGGAGGATACCTGAATCCACCGCGCTGACCTGGCTCAAACGGCTCACCAAACAAGGGGCGCTGGTGAGTGTGGACGGCAAGGGGATGTATCACAAGAACTGACCCGGCTCTCTATATGTACACGCATGTGTGTGTGAGGAAAAAAGGGGCTGTCCCCACTGTCCCCGTGTCCCCGTCGCTGCTCAGTGCGGCCGTTGTTCCCGGATAGCAAAAATCGTTTGTGGCAGTTCTTTGGGATTGTTCGGAAAACTCCGGATAAACTTTATATACGACACTCCATGCCGGTTAGTATAAAAACAATCGGGCACGCTTTATGCCGAAAGGGGATTTGAATAATTTGCCCATGTGTCAATGTACCGATTTATTGATTTGCTGCTATGTGCAATTTACCAATGCGCCAATGTGCCAACCGGGCCGCACTCTATACCATAGGTGATTGGCCGTTGGTTCATTATCATCATCTATCAAACTCACGTTAAACAAGAAACCATTCATGAATAAGACCGAAACAGCCCTTCTCTATTTTCCGGACAGTACGCCGAAAGTAGCCGTGCGTCATCTGATGCGCTGGATCGCCCGGTGCGCACCGTTGCTCCACGCCCTGGAAGCCACCGGATACCATCCCTGTCAGAAATCCTTCACCTGCCGCCAGTTGCAACTCGTCTACCTCCACCTGGGAGAACCGTGATTCCCCCTGGAATCTGCCACAGACTGTCCGAGAACTCTTCCTCTCTCTTTGAGCGTGGATTACGCGGAAAGAATAAAGAGGGAAGCGTGAAATCCGCCCTGAAGTCACCACATGACGCAAGTGCTGGCCGAGTTCCCGGACAGTTTCCCCAAAGGGTCAAAAGGGGTCGGAAGGGGTCACGCCGCACGGACGTGAAGTTATCTTTGCAGTGTCAGAAGGAAGAAGCCGCAACCCGGCACAAGATTACAAAAATCCTGGTACAAGATTCCGCGGATCTTGCCCCAAGTTTCACCGAACGCCGCAGCAGTGTGCGCCTTGCTCCTACCTGACACTTTTCCGATAATAATAACCCTTTAAAAACAAAAACGATGATCAACTACAGTATCTCACTCCGTGCCAATCCCAGTGACCAGGATGCTCCCAAGAAGGCTTATGCCAACGCCCAGTACTCAGAAATCATGACACTGGACAAGTTTGCCGAGCATATCTCGACTCACGGCTCCAAATACAACCGTGCCGACATCCAGGCCGTCCTGATCCAAGCGGTGGACTGTATGCGGGAGCAGCTTCTGGCAGGACAACGCATCCAGATGGGCGATCTGGGCACTTTCTCCATTCATATCAACAGCATGGGAGCCGAATCACTGGAAACATACAATCCCGCCATCCATGTGGAAGACCTGAACGTGCGCTGGAAAGCCGGGACCCGTTTCCTCAGCTTGCTGAAAGACAGCGTATTCAACCTGGTCCCTACCCGAAAGGCTGCCAAGCTGGTGGTTAAAGCCCTGAAAGCGGGGAAAAACACCGTGGACCTGACGGGAGAGGCTTCCGGACTAGATGACAAGACGGAAGAAAACGCCTGAACTTTCCGGGCTTCTGAAGTCTGATAGTATTTGTCTTTCTGAAATAAAACGGTTGTTCTGAAGTAGACCTGTGTTTCTGCAAAGATCTGACTTTCTGAAATGAAACGGTTGTTCTGAAGTAGACCTGTGTTTCTGCAAAGATCTGACTTTCTGAAATGAAACGGTTGTTCTGAAGTAGACC
>OIEZ01000004.1_pt1 | contig 132219 bp, 131 predicted proteins | sample 1581941 | NCBI WGS metagenome assembly OIEZ01 (sample SAMN04414078, study PRJEB24778) | human gut metagenome | material: faecal | host: Homo sapiens | reverse complement strand
CGAATTATGCAATACTTTTCCCTGTTAATTTTCAGTCTGCTTTTAGTCATATCTTTTTCATCCCTTTTCTTACTCCTTGACGATTTATTCTTGACAGTATTTCAATGATCTCTTTGAATATAATTTTGAACCGGATTATGCCGATTCTTATGTTTAATTTTAATTTATCGGTAAAAATTTACCGAAGTATTGTTATTTAATAAAATAGTATTATTGAAAATGAAGATAGCAAAGGCTAAAAATCGTTCTTTAATGGGGAATCTTGAGAAAGTTGTGAAACTGATAAAAAATAAGTGTTGGGGTAATAAATCTCAAGAAGAATATTTGGAAAAAATTACTCGGATAAAAAATAAGCGTATTTTTATTATTAAAAGAGGATCTTCATATTAAGATGTCGCTCTTTATGTTTGGTTTTGAGCAATATAACTATTAGATAAAAATTATATATGTTAGAAACTAAGATTTCGTATCAATATGAAAAATGGGATTATTTTGTAGTACTGACTTTTGTATTAACAACAGGAACTATTATTTGGTTTCATTACTTGTCTCCAGGACTTTCTTTATCTTTTTATTTCTTAATTGCAACTATTAATTTGTTAGTTAGAGATAGAAAAATTAGGCTAGTTAGGAATCTTTCTTTCTATTATTGTATTTATATATTTATAATAGCTTTGTTGGGAGGAGTTCTTTTTTATAGTCATTACGTGGAAAATGCAACAATCGGATATTTAATTTCTGCAATATCTTCATATTTGATAATTTCCACTTACAGCTTTGTGTACTTTAAGAAAATATTAACCAATGTGGTGTTTTATATTACATTGATTGGAGAATTAGTCTTTATTTTGTCTGAATTTGATTTATTGCCTTTGCAAAGTATTGTTATAGCAGGTGATGTTAAAATTATTTTTTATGGGTATTCATTAGGTTGGCCTAATTTATTTCATAGATTTGCAGGGCTTTGGCATGAACCTGGAGCGTGCCAAATAATTTTGAATACTGTTATTTGTTTGCATTATCATGAGTTTGTAACATGGACATGGCAGAAAAATCAATTGTTGAAAATGATAATTATAATAATAGGAGTATTGTTAACTCAGTCTACGGGTGGCTATTTCGTTTTTATGTTATTTATGCTAAATGTAATGTTTGGTGTGAAATTTAAATATAAGCATGCCATGTTTCTTAAATTATTGTTATTCATTTTAGGAGGGGTTATTATTTGGCATTTGTATCATTCACCTATAATACAAGAAAAAATATTTAGTGATGAAAATGGTAATGAAAGCATGTCAAAAATTCAAAGGACTACTGAAAATTTAGCAATGTTTCAAATGTTTTTAGAAAGACCTATATGGGGGTGGGGATTGGGAACACATGAGCAAATTGAAATGTTTGACAAGTTAGATAATGGGGGATGTAGTAATGGTGTATTGTATATGTTATGTTCTTGGGGAGTAGTATGGTTTTTTCCATTTTTATGGATGGTGTATAGAAATATGAAACAAATGTATGGACATTTCTTTATGATAATGCTTCTTGCGTTTTTTTTTGATGCAAAGTAATGAAAGATATTTAGAGTTTCCTATGTCATTCATTTTTGTATTTCAATTTAAAAGAGAGGGTATATATGGATAAGAGTTCTTTGAAAATATCAATTATTACTGTATGCTTTAATGCGTCTAATACGATTGAAGAAACTATAATATCTGTTGTAAAGCAAACTTACAAGAATATTGAATATATTATAATTTGATGGAGGAAGTTCTGATCAGACAAATAATATAATAGATAAATATAGTGAATTTATTTCTTACTATTGTTCCGAACCTGATGATGGAATTTATGATGCAATGAATAAAGGACTAGAATATGTCACAGGTGATTATGTCCTTTTTTTAGGTGCGGATGATCATCTGATTTCTTATTCGGTAATTGAACAAGTATGTAACAAAATATTGTTATATAATGAAGAAAAAGTTTTTTATGGAGATGTCTTTAGGCCTATTTTAAATGATATTTACTGCAATAGATTCACCAAAATTAAATTAGCTGTAAAAAATATTCCTCATCAAGGAGTGTTCTATCCTAGGTGTGTTTATAAAAGATACAAGTATGATTTAAAATATAACTTGTTTGCGGATTATTATTATAATATTTCATTATTTTCAAGAATAGGATTTGAATATTTGGGATTGACGATTTCATATTTTAATGATTTAGGTAGTTCGGCAAGATTAAACGATTTGAATTTTGAAAAAGATGAAAAGAAAATAAAAATCTCAAAGTTAGGATATTTACCTTTTTTATATTCTGAGCTATACCATTTTTTGCGTAATCTAATAAAAAAATGAAAATAAGTGTTTGTTTAGCGACTTTTAATGGTGAGAAGTATCTGCAACAACAAATTGAATCAATACTGATTCAATTGGGAGATAATGATGAGTTGATAATTTCAGATGATGGAAGTTCAGATCAAACCTTAAATATCATAGAATCGTTTTCCGATAAGCGTATTCATATTTTTCACAATAAGATGAACCATGGGTTTATTGGAAATTTTGAGAATGCTTTGCGCATAGCAACGGGAGACTATATATTCTTATCTGATCAAGATGATGTTTGGTCTTCTGATAAATTGCGGATCTCTTTACAAGCACTGGAAAAAGCGGATTTAATAGTTCATGATGCTGAGATGATAGATGGAATGGGAAATAGTTTAGGAAAAAATTATTATTCTATGATGCACTCTGGTACAGGATTTTTGCGTAATTGGTTGTATACAAGATTTCTAGGGTGTTGTATGGCGTTTAATAGAAAAGTTCTTAATGCCTGCTTGCCATTTCCTAAATATATAACAGGTCATGATTATTGGATTGGTATGTATGCGTTACTGAAATTTAGAGTTCGTTTTATTCCTGAAAGATTGGTGTATTATCGGAGGCATGGTAATAATGTTTCATCTTCTAGTGAAAAATCGAAAAATACATGGGCATATAAAATTATAATAAAAACGTTTGGGAATAATATGGGCGTTGATAAATAAATAGGAATGCATTGTACTTTTAATCTTGTTGAGATACACTGTTTGTGTCACTATAATTAAAATCTTATAGAAAATATACATTAGGAGTGATTTGGGAGATTTTTTATTTGTTATAGGAGTAACTTATGTTTGTCAGGCTTGAAATATGTGAAAAAATTCTTTCGTGAAATCGTAAACGATTGTAGAGGGTATAAAAGGCTGTTGTTGATGACAATCGAAATCAAGATTAACAATATTAAAAAATTAAGTTCCAATTTTTGATTTATTTATAAGAAAAAATCCCGAAGAGAGACTTTCGCTATGTGATACGTCAAATTGGACATTTGCTTTATACTTATATAATATCAAAAAGATTAATTTATGCGTATCTTGCATATTTCAAAATATTACTTTCCTTATTTAGGAGGCGTAGAGGGTATTTGTAAATATCTTGTGGAAAGGATGCCAAAACACATTACAAGCGTGGTCTGTTTTAATAATCAACGGGAGAATGCTGTAGATGAAATAAATGGTCATCGTATATATCGTATTGCAACTTTTGTAAACATTGCTCGTCAGGCATTGTCATTGTCGTATAAAAATGGATTGCGATGGGCTATTTTAACAGAAAAACCAGATGTAATACAATTTCATTGGGCGAATCCTTTCCCAGCTATATTGTTGCGATTAGTAATGCCGAAGGATGTTAAGTTGGTGTTGCATTGGCATATGGATATTATACGTCAGTGGTATCTATACTGGGCGGTACGCCCTTGGGAAAAATGGATTATTAAACGAGCGGATTGTATTGTAGTGACGAGTCCGCAGTATAGGGATGGTTCTAAGCCTTTACAAAAAGTGAAAGAAAAAATACGTATAGTACCGAATGCAATTGATGAAAAGTTATTTGAACTTCGAATAGGAGATAAGGAACGTATTCAGGAAATAAGGGCCCTATATAATGGTAAACCTATTGTTTTCTTTATGGGCAGGCATACTAAATATAAAGGTTTGCCGCATTTGATAGAGGCGGAACGATATATGAAATCCGATTGTGTCATTGTTATCGGTGGTAAAGGTCCTTTGACAAAGGGATTGAAAGCATTAGCTAAGAAACGTAACTCGGCACGTATTCATTTTGTTGGTAGGTTGTCTGAGGATGATTTGCGTTGTTATCTGTATGCGGCCAGTGTGTTTGCTTTTCCTTCTGTCACAAAGAATGAAGCATTTGGTGTAGCATTGGCCGAGGCTATGTATTGTTATACTCCAGCTGTTACTTTTACAATTGAGGGGAGTGGCGTAAATTGGGTTAATCTTAATGGAATTACTGGTATAGAAGTTTCGCAAAAGGGGAACTTGAATCAAGTTTATGCGGAAGCTCTAGATAAATTGGTAAGAGATACAAGTTTGCAAAAAGAATATTCTAGGGCTGCACATAAGCGTGTTGCAGAAAATTTTTTAATAGGACATATGGTGGATGCTATGGAAAAAGTGTATCAAGAATTATGATGATAAAAACAATGATTAAAAGTGGATTCTTATTAAGCCTGTTTATATTCATCGGGACAGTATATGCAGATGCGCAAATCAACTACGGCACCACAGGTCTGATGAATATGCCCACTGCCGACATGCAGCGTGACAAAACCTTTATGGCAGGTGGTAACTGGCTGAATCATCACGCTACCGTTCCCCGTTGGTGGTATGATACATGGAATTACTACATAAACATAACTATTTTCCCTTGGTTGGAAGCCGGGTACTTATGTATGGGGCATAAGGCAGTACCCACGGACTATGGTAATCGTTCGGGCTATTGGGTTCCTTCTACGTATGGTAAATTTATTAATCAGGACCGTTCCTTTCATTTTCGGCTTAGAGTGTGGAAAGAAGGCTGGTGGAAAGAATGGACCCCCCAGATAGTTCTCGGGGCGAATGATGTGATAGGTGATTCATGGAATGGAGGATCGCTGTCCAAACCTTCAGAATTAAATTATGGTAATGGTTTTCTTAACCGCTATTATCTGGCCATAACCAAACATTTTTATTTTGAGAATGTGGGTACATTAGGTGCACACCTGTCATGGATATACAGCAACCGTTTTGATAACAAGTTGAATAATCCGGCTATGGGTGCGAACTTCCGGTTTCATTTGAAGGACAGTGATTCTTGGGTGCATAAAGCCATTAATGGTGTTAATTTAATGGCAGAAATGGTTCCCGGTTATACGGATGTGAAGGAGGATTTGACTTTTGACCCTGACGGGGCGAAGTATCAGGTAAATCTTGGTATGGAGTACAGCTTCTGGAAAGACTACATCAACGCCGTAGTAGAACTGAACCGTTGCAAGTACTTTTCCGGTGGCTTAGTCTTCAAAATCCATTTAAAATAATAAAAAGCGCTCATTCATAGGAATTTCCAGATAGAATTCGTTTCTTTGCGGTCAGAAACCATAAAATCATCTTTATTATGTCATCCCGCTTTGTAAACCCTTTTACGGATCTCGGCTTCAAGATAATCTTCGGCCAGCCTGCCAGCAAGGATCTGCTGATAATCCTGCTTAACGAACTGCTGTCGGGTGAGCATCACATTGAAGACCTGACGTTTCTGGACAAGGAGGACCGTTCGGAGAATATTCACGACAAGGGCATCATCTATGACCTTTACTGCCGTACCTCTACGGGCGAGTACATCATAGTGGAGATGCAGAATCGTTGGCACAGCCATTTCCTGGACCGTACGCTCTATTATGTGTGCCGTGCGGTGAGCCGCCAGATGGAGAATCCGTCCTCTAAAGAGGTATGTGTTCCCGACACTCCGTTGGAGGGGGATTGCGGTCTGCTCAGGGAAGAAGAGGCTTCTTACGGTCTCCGTTACAGGCTTCCTGCCGTGTACGGCATTTTCCTGATGAATTTCAAGGAGGATGGTCTGGAAAGGAAGTTCCGTACCGACACGGTGGTTTCCGACCGGGACAGCGGTCGTGTGGTGAACCGGAATTTCCGTCAGATTTATCTCCAGTTTCCTTATTTTACGAAGGAACTGGACGAATGTTCTACTTTATCCGATAAACTAATGTATGCACTGAAGAATATGAACAACTGGAACAGAATGCCCGATGCGCTGAAAGAACAGGTTTTCAGCCATCTTGACCGCCTTGCCGCCAAGGCTCACCTGTCTGAGGGTGACCGTATCGCTTATGATAAGGCGGTGGACCGTTATAACGTGAGCCGTATTGTGGAAAATGATATCCGTGAACAGGCTGTCGCGGAAGGACGTTTGAAGGGACGTTTGGAGATCGCCCGTAAACTGAAAGAGAACGGTTTTTCCATTGCGGATATTGTCCGGATTGCCGGACTTTCGCCAGAAGAAATTGATAAGCTGTAACGGCGTGTACGAATTTCTTTATAAAGCAGTGCTCATTCGGGAAAAAGACTTTTTTCAGAATGCTACAGCAAAAAATGATAATGAATGGTGAAGTGATATAAGTATCATGATAAAGCATTGAAAAATGTATGAGCAATAAAATATATCCCATCGGAATCTAGAATTTCGAGAAAATCCGTCAGGACGGTTATTTCTATATTGATAAAACGGCCTGGGTGTACCAGATGGTAAAGACCGGAAGTTACTACTTCCTGAGCCGTCCGCGACGTTTCGGAAAGAGCCTGCTCATCTCTACCTTGGAAGCTTACTTTCAAGGTAAGAAGGAGTTGTTTGAAGGTCTGGCGATGGAGAAGCTGGAAAAGGACTGGATCAGATATCCTGTTCTGCATCTGGATCTGAACATCGAGAAGTATGATACTCCGGAGAGTCTGGATAAGATTCTGCATGATAATCTGGATGCCGAACTGCATGAGTTTGCTGAAGCGAGAGGAGTGTCATACGACAAGCTTTGTGACGATTTGAAAGCATATTATGACGGCTATCACTTTACACATCATTTTATCGGCATGTGCAATCCGTTTAGTTTGCTCAATACGTTCAAATATAAGGAATTCGGCAGTTATTGGTTCGAGACGGGTACTCCTACCTATCTGGTGAAACTGCTGAAGAAGCATCATTACGACTTGGAACGGATGGCCCACGAGGAAACGGACTCCCAGGTGCTGAACAGTATAGATTCGGAATCCACCAATCCCATTCCGGTGCTCTATCAGAGCGGACACCTCACTATAAAGGGATATGATGAAGAATTTGGAATGTACCGTTTAGGTTTTCCGAACCGGGAAGTGGAAGAGGGGTTTGTACGTTTCCTGCTCCCTTTTTACGCGAACGTAAATAAGGTGGAATCTCCCTTTGAGATTCAGAAATTTGTCCGTGAGGTGCGTTTCGGTGATTATGACTCCTTCTTCCGCCGTCTGCAAAGTTTCTTTGCGGATACTACCTACGAAGTGATCCGCGAGCAGGAACTGCATTACGAGAATGTGCTTTTCATCGTATTCAAGCTTATCGGCTTTTACACCCAAGTGGAATATCATACAAGCAAAGGGCTCATTGACCTTGTCCTGCATACTGACAAGCTTATCTGTGTGATGGAATACAAGCTGGACGGCACGGCCGAGGAGGCTTTGCAACAGATTCATGACAAGCATTACGCGCTTCCCTTTGCTTCGGACGGACGGAAGCTCTTTTAAATAGGGGTGAACTTCAGTGCTGAAACCCGCAATATCGAAAAGTGGATAGTAGAAGAATGAAATGTAGAAAGGAAACAGAGTCCGAAGAAAAGAGGTGCACACTGCTGCAATATCCGGTGAAACTTGGTACAAGATCCGCGGAATCTTGTACCAAAGTTTTTGTAATCTTGTGGCGGGTGACGGCTAGTTCCTTTGAACATTGCAAAGATAACTTCACGTCCGTGCGGTGTGATCTCTTCTGACCCCTTGGCGGATTGCAGGGAGTTTACGGGGACACGGGGACAGTGGGGACACCCCCTTTTTTCCTCACACACGCATGCGTGTACCTATAAAGGGAGGATAAGTGGGGTGATATATTCCCTTGCCGTCCACACTTACCGATACTTCTTATTTGGTGAAACGTTTGAGTCTGATGAGGACGGTGCTTTCGGTTATCCTCCCTGTCGTGCGTTTTTTTTTTTTCAGAAGTTCCGGCCGGACATAATCCTGTGGGAAGGCAGGGGAAAGATGATTTTCCCACCTAATTATATCGCGCGTGCGTGTGTGAGAAATTGGGGTCTGTCCCTGCTGTCCCCACTGTCCCTGCTTGGGAGAGCCGGTATGAACTGCCATCTTTAAATTCTCAATTTTTAATCTCCCTCCGTATCAACGTTTCCTCGTCCTACGAGAGGAAACAAGCTCGTACCGGCTCCTTGCCGGAACGTTCCACGCCTTTGCCGGGATGATTTTTCTTATTATCCGCACTGTTGCTGTGGAAATCATAGACCGCTTGTACGTAGTTCATCGCCCCATGGGGATTTTATTGCCGGTGGTGTTTTCCTATGGCGGTGTGGAATTGCTGAGGGTAGGGGAGACTTTCCATAGCCGTACAAAAAAAAGCATACGCTTCCATGAGCGGACTGCATAAAGACAGCATCTGCTTTTATGAATATTACTTGAAGATACCGGATTATCGCGTACCGAAGTCCTGCAAGCTGGTGGATTCCGTATGGTCCACGGTGTTTGATGTGTTCGCCTGCTTGTTGGCAGGGGATGACGAGGAAGTTTATTGGTGCTGCGGCCGTCTGGCCGACCGGAGCATCGTGGTAATGGACGGGGCCGGAAGGTATTACCATGTGGAAAAAGGAAAGAGGAAGCGGTACATTGCCGCTAACCTTCCCGAACCCGGTGAGCAGGACTTCGACAAGGCTGTAAAGAAGCTGAAAGAGGAAGCCGGACAGCGGGCGGAGGAAACGGACCGGCAGAAGAGAAGGAACGAGGAAGCGAAAAGGCGGAAGAGGCTGGAGGAGATAAGAGATGCCCTTCCGTACCGTATGGGCATGAAATGGGGCTTGAAACTGGGGGAACGTATCATCGTTCCTCCCAAATACAGAAAGATTCTTCCTCCTGTGGGCGTTTTATTGTGCTTTTGAAGAGAGCGCCTGCCGGTGGGGGGTGATGGCACTGGACGGGAAAGTGATGGTGGAAGCCCGCTACCAGGAGGTGGATATAGAAAACAACGGCACGGTACACCTGACCGTCATTCCCGGCAAAGTGAAGACCGTCAAACTGTAAGTGTTTCCGGAATGAAACACAAATGACGCGAATGACATAAATTAAAAATCAAGATAAATTTATGCCATTCGCGTCATTTGTGTTCTAAAAAAAAAGTGAGCATCTGCCTGAGTTTGCACATACATTCAGAAAGGTTTCTATTATTACAGAATTTTTTCCATAATAAGCACCATTTCTTTCTTTTTTCACATTTTTTTTCTGTACTTTTGCGCTCAAATTTAAAAACCATTTTTTATAACCCAATATGGCAAATGTGATTAAATTACACAAAGGCTTGAACATCAACCTGAAAGGGAAACCTGCTCAGGAGTTCTTTGACGTGAAGCAGCCGGACATCTATGCGATAGTGCCCGATGATTTTCATGGCGTGACTCCTAAAGTCGTGGTCAAGGAACAGGAATATGTGACGGCCGGGGGAACATTGTTTGTTGACAAGAACCACCCCGAAGTGAAGTTCGTATCTCCGGTAAGCGGTGTCGTTACCAGCGTGGAGAGAGGCGAACGTCGTAAAGTCTTAAGCATCTCCATTGCAGCTGCAAAGGAGCAAGACTACGAAGAGTTTGGAAAGAAGGATGTTTCGACTCTGACAGGCGAGCAGGTAAAAGCCGCCCTGCTGGAAGCCGGACTTTTTTCATTCATTATCCAGCGCCCCTACATCGTGGTGGCTGATCCGAATGCCAAGCCGAAAGGCATCTTCGTTTCTGCATTTGACACTAACCCATTGGCTGCTGATTTCGAATTTGTTCTGAAAGGCCAGGAAAAAGATTTCCAGACTGGTCTGGACGCACTGGCAAAGATGGCAAAGACGTATCTGAATATCAGCGTAGAGCAGAAGAGCCCTGCACTGACCAACGCCAAAAATGTAACTGTAACTGCCTTCGACGGTCCTAACCCCGCCGGAAACGTAGGCGTTCAGATTAACCACATCAGTCCTATCAACAAAGGCGAAACTGTTTGGACGCTCCGTGCGGAAGAAGTGATCTTCATCGGACGCCTGTTCAACACAGGTCGCGTAGACCTTACCCGTACTATCGCCCTGACCGGTTCGGAAGTGAAGAAACCGGCTTATTGCAAGCTGAAAGTAGGAGCCTTGCTGACAGATATTTTTGCAGGATGTGTGAACGGAGGTAAAAACTTACGCTACATTAACGGTAACGTGCTGACCGGAACTTTGGTGAAGCCAAACGGATTCCTGGGTGCGCACGCTACAAGTCTTACTGTGATCCCCGAAGGGGATGACCGGCACGAATTCCTGGGCTTTATCATGCCGCGTACCGATCAGTACAGTGCCAACCGCAGTTATTTCAGCTGGTTGTGCGGTAACAAGGAATACACACTGGATGCCCGTATCAAAGGTGGCGAACGCCACATGATCATGTCCGGCGAGTATGACAAAGTATTCCCGATGAGCATTTTCCCCGAATATTTAATTAAAGCTATCATTGCCGGCGATATTGACCGCATGGAAGCACTTGGTATTTACGAAGTAGCTCCCGAAGACTTCGCTGTATGTGAATTCGTTGACTCTTCCAAATTGGAATTGCAACGCATCGTACGTCAGGGCTTGGACATGCTTCGCAAGGAAATGTGCTAAATAATTAAAAACTAAGAATTAAAAGTTAATGAAAGCGTTAAGAAATTATCTCGACAAGATAAAGCCAAACTTTGAAGAGGGCGGCAAACTCCACGCGTTTCGTTCGGTGTTCGACGGTTTCGAAACATTCTTGTTCGTACCCAACAGCACTTCGAAAACAGGAGTTCACATTCATGATGCGATTGACAGCAAGCGTATCATGTCAATGGTGGTTATTGCGTTGATACCGGCCCTGTTGTTCGGTATGTACAACGTAGGTTACCAGCACTTCTTGGCTGTAGGCCAGGAGGCAGGTTTCTTTGAAAAGTTCATTTATGGTTTCCTGGCTGTTCTGCCTAAGATTATCGTATCATACGTAGTCGGTCTGGGAATCGAATTTGTGGTGGCACAATGGAAGAACGAAGAAATTCAGGAAGGTTTCCTGGTATCCGGTCTGTTGATCCCGATGATCGTTCCTGTGGAATGTCCGTTGTGGATTCTGGCTGTCGCTACAGCATTCTCTGTTATCTTCGCTAAGGAAGTATTCGGCGGTACAGGTATGAATATCTTCAACCCTGCATTGATTACCCGTGCTTTCTTGTTCTTCGCTTATCCTACCAAAATGTCCGGTGATGCCGTTTGGGTAAGCACTGACAGCATTTTCGGTATCGGTGGCGGACAGGTAGTGGACGGTTTTACCGGCGCTACGATGTTGGGACAGGCTGCTACAGCCGCTCCGGGTGCAAGCGAACTGATTAATGTGAACGGTACTCCCGCTACCATGTGGGATATGGTTGTAGGTTTGATTCCGGGTTCTATCGGTGAAACCAGCGTTATCGCTATCGCACTGGGTGCCATCATCCTGTTGTGGACAGGCGTGGCAAGTTGGAAGACCATGTTCTCTGTCTTTGCCGGTGGTATCGTGATGGGATTGATCTTCAATGTATTCGGCTCTACAGATAACATGATGGCTCAGTTGCCTTGGTACGAACACATCGTATTGGGCGGTTTCTGCTTCGGCGCCGTGTTCATGGCTACCGATCCTGTGACTTCCGCACGTACGGAAAAGGGTAAGTTCATCTACGGCTTCCTGATCGGTGTGATGGCTATCGTTATCCGTGTGTTGAATCCGGGTTATCCCGAAGGTATGATGCTTGCCATCCTGCTGATGAACATCTTCGCTCCGCTGATTGACTACTGTATCGTACAGAAGAACATCACAGCCCGCGAAAACAGATTAAAATCAACTAACAACTAAAATATCGGACATTATGAATACTAATAGTAATAGTTATACTATCATCTATGCTTCGATAATGGTTGTTATCGTAGCATTCCTGTTGGCATTCGTGTCTTCTTCTCTGAAAGAAAAACAGTACCAGAATGTAGAACAGGACACAAAGAAACAAATTCTGGCAGCTTTGAACGTTTATGACGTAAAAGATGTGAATGCAGAATATGATAAATATGTGAAAGAAGACGATTTGATGCAGGCAGACGGTTCTTTGGTAAAGAACGATGCTGCTTTCCAGACTTCTTATAAAGGTAACGGACGTCTTCATGTATTCGTTTGCGACGTGGATGGTCAGACCAAATATGTGCTGCCTATTTATGGTGCCGGTCTTTGGGGACCTATCTGGGGATACATCGCATTGAATGATGACAAAGACACTGTATATGGCGTTTACTTCTCTCATCAAGGAGAAACTCCGGGTCTGGGTGCAGAAATCACCACTACTAAGTTCCAGGATCAGTTCTTGGGCAAACATGTAATGGAAAACGGTACTGTAGCTTTGGGTGTTGAAAAACACGGCAAGGTGGCAAAACCCGATTATCAGGTAGACGGTATCTCAGGTGGTACTATCACTTCTAAGGGTGTAGATGCGATGATTAAGGATTGCCTGAGCATGTACAATTCATTTTTAACTAATAAATAAGAGGAGGGTAAATAGAATATGAGCGCATTATTTTCTAAAAAGAATAGAGAAGTTCTTTTAACTCCGCTGGGTTTGAATAACCCTGTCACCGTACAGGTGCTCGGTATCTGTTCTGCACTGGCTGTAACGGCTCAGCTGGAACCGGCTATCGTGATGGGTCTTTCCGTAACCATTATTACAGCCTTCTCGAACTTCGTTATCTCCTTGTTGCGTAACACCATTCCCAACCGTATCCGTATCATCGTCCAGTTGGTGGTTGTTGCCGCATTGGTAACTATCGTTAGTGAAATTTTGAAAGCGTTCGCATACGATGTAAGTGTGCAGCTTTCTGTATATGTAGGTTTGATTATTACAAACTGTATCCTGATGGGACGTCTGGAAGCGTTTGCTATGATGAACGGTCCTTGGGAATCATTCCTGGATGGTATCGGTAACGGATTGGGTTATGCCAAAATCCTGATTATCGTGGCATTCTTCCGTGAACTGCTGGGAGCCGGTACATTGTTTGGCTTCCAGGTTATCCCGCAGGCTGTTTATGACTTGGGCTACCTGAACAACGGCTTGATGCTGATGCCTCCTATGGCGTTGATTATCTGTGCTTGTATCATTTGGTACCAACGTGCAAAACACAAAGAATTGCAGGAAAGTAATAATTAATCCCCGTTATAAAACGAAAAGAATATGGAATATTTAAGTTTGTTTGTAAAGTCCATCTTTGTGGACAATATGATTTTCGCATACTTCCTGGGGATGTGTTCTTACCTGGCAGTATCGAAGAACGTAAAGACAGCCGTAGGTCTGGGTGCAGCCGTTACTTTCGTGTTGATTGTAACTCTGCCGGTGAACTATTTGCTGGAAAATTACGTACTGGCACCTAATGCGCTGATTGATGGAGTAGACCTCAGCTTCTTGAGCTTTATCCTGTTTATTGCCGTTATTGCCGGTATCGTTCAGTTGGTGGAAATGGCGGTTGAACGTTTCAGCCCGTCGCTCTATGCTTCATTGGGTATCTTCCTTCCGCTGATTGCTGTAAACTGTGCCATCATGGGTGCTTCATTGTTTATGCAGCAACGTCATTTCATCAACATTGGCGAGGCAACCACTTACGCTTTGGGCTCAGGTATCGGTTGGGCACTGGCTATTATCGGTCTGGCTGCCATCCGTGAAAAAATGGCTTACTCTGATGTTCCCGCTCCTTTGAAAGGTCTGGGTATCACTTTCATCACTGTAGGTTTGATGGCAATGGCATTTATGTGTTTCTCTGGTTTGAAAATCTAAAAGGAAAGGAATAAGACAATGGATATGAATTTAATATTAGCTAGTATTGGAGTATTCCTTGGAATTATCCTTCTGCTCGTTGTTATTTTGCTGGTAGCTAAGCAGTATCTTACTCCGAGCGGCAAAGTAAAGATAACTATCAATGGAGAGAAAGAACTGGAAGTAGAACAAGGTTCAACTTTGCTGAACACCCTGTCTGTCAATGGCATCTACCTGTCATCGGCTTGTGGTGGTAAAGGTTCTTGCGGTCAATGTAAATGCCAGGTTGTAGAAGGCGGCGGTGAGATTCTTCCTTCTGAAAAGGGACATTTCAGCCGTAAACAACAACAGGATCATTGGCGTCTGGGTTGCCAGGTGAAAGTAAAAGGTGACCTGGGCATCAAGATTGATGAATCTGTACTGGGTGTTAAGGAATGGGAATGCGAAGTAATCAGCAACAAGAACGTTGCCACTTTCATCAAAGAGTTTATTGTGGCTTTGCCGAAAGGTGAACACATGGACTTCGTTCCGGGTTCATACGCTCAGATTAAGATTCCTAAATTTGAAATGGACTACAACAAGGATATCGATAAAGACCTTATCGGTCCGGAGTATCTGCCCGCATGGGAAAAATTCGGTCTGTTCGGCTTGAAATGTAAGAATACGGAAGAAACCATCCGTGCTTACTCTATGGCCAACTATCCTGCCGAGGGTGACCGTATCATGCTGACAGTGCGTATCGCTACTCCTCCGTTCAAACCGAAAGATCAGGGTCCCGGCTTTATGGATGTGAATCCGGGTATCGCTTCATCTTACATTTTCACGCTGAAACCGGGTGACAAGGTAACGATGAGTGGTCCTTACGGAGACTTCCACCCGATCTTCGATTCTAAGAAGGAAATGATTTGGGTAGGTGGTGGTGCCGGTATGGCTCCGTTGCGTGCACAGATTATGCACATGACCAAGACACTGCACACTACCGACCGTGAACTTCACTATTTCTATGGTGCGCGTGCATTGAACGAAGTATTCTATCTGCAAGATTTCCAACAATTGGAAAAAGACTTCCCGAACTTCCACTTCCATCTGGCTTTGGACCGTCCGGATCCCGCAGCCGATGCAGCAGGCGTGAAGTATACCGCAGGTTTCGTTCACAATGTGATGTATGAAACTTATCTGAAGGATCATGAAGCTCCCGAAGATATTGAATACTACATGTGTGGCCCCGGCCCGATGTCTAATGCAGTCGTTAAGATGCTGGATAGTCTGGGTGTTGAGCCTTCTTCTATCATGTACGACAACTTCGGAGGATAATATCAGGATCTCCTTTTATTAATAATGAAAATAAGCCCGGTAAAAGTGAACTTTTATCGGGCTTTTTCTTTACTTTTGTATAAAACGAAAATGAATATGATAGAGAACATACTAGCCAATTTGAAAATTGAGCGGCTGAACCCGATGCAAGAGGCGTCCATCAATGCTTGGAAAGAGGGAAAAGACCTAATATTATTGTCTCCTACGGGATCCGGCAAGACGTTAGCTTATCTGTTGCCTTTGGTGCAGAGTTTGAAGCCTGGTATAACAGGCGTACAGGCTATAGTGCTGGTTCCTTCCCGGGAACTGGCTTTACAAATAGACCAGGTATTTAAATCCATGAACACACCCTTCAAGGCTGTAAGTTGTTATGGAGGACGACCGGCCATGGAAGAGCACCGTACCATCAAAGGGGTGCAGCCATCAGTCATCATCGGTACTCCGGGCCGTATGAATGATCATCTTTCCAAACAGAATTTTGATGCAGATACGGTCACAACTCTGGTAATCGATGAATTTGACAAATGCCTGGAGTTTGGCTTCCAGGAAGAGATGGCGACTGTCATAGGACAGTTGCCCAACTTGCAACGCCGTTTTCTGTTGTCGGCTACCGATGCGGAAGAGATTCCGCAGTTTACGGGGCTGGACAAGACCATTAAATTGAATTTTTTAAATCCGGAAGAGCAGCTTACCCACCGTCTGCACTTATATAAGGTACTGTCTCCGGAAAAAGACAAACTTGAAACCTTATATAAATTGCTTTGTACCTTGGGAAGCCAATCGACATTGGTTTTCTGTAATCACCGTGAAAGTGTGGAACGGGTAGGGAAGTATCTTCAATCCCAGAAGTTTCAATGTGGCATTTTTCATGGCGGCATGGAACAGGATGACCGCGAACGCTCCCTATATAAATTCCGCAACGGAAGTTGCCATGTGCTTATTTCTACCGATCTGGCCGCTCGCGGACTGGATATCCCCGAAATAGAGAATGTAGTACATTATCATCTGCCTGCCAATGAAGACGGATACATTCACCGCAACGGACGTACCGCCCGCTGGGAAGCCGAAGGTAATTCTTATGTTATCCTTCATGCCGAAGAAACAGTGCCCGCATATATAACCGATGAGCCGGAGGAGTTCATTTTACCCGAAGTCACCCCCAAACCTTCTTTACCCGAATATGTGACATTATATATAGGAAAAGGCAAGAAAGATAAAATCAATAAGATAGATATTGTGGGATTTCTCTTTAAAAAAGGAAACCTTAATAAAGACGAAATAGGACGGATTGATGTAAAAGACCACTATTCTTTTGCAGCCGTATCTCGCAAAAAGATAAAACAAACTTTGAATTTAATACGAAATGAGAAGATAAAGGGCATAAAAACACTTATTGAAGAAGCTAAATAATGACAATTTGTCAATTCTCGAAATAAAATGATTAAAGAATAATTCAAAAAGATATTTTTTTTATGCTTTAGATCATTGTTTACTAGGGATGTAGTTACAAAATGAAAGCATAAAAAATCAGATTTAACTAATTTGAAAGAAAATTATGCGGAAATTCGTAAATTTATTAGCGATTTTTTTGGAAAACTGAAAATAATGTGTAATTTCGCCCAATGTAAGATATAAACAAATTGTATAACCAAAACAAACGTCAAATGAAAAAGCATAATTTCAATGCGGGACCATCTATCTTGCCTCGCGAGGTAATTGAGAAGACAGCACAAGCCGTTCTTGATTTTAATGGGTCAGGCCTTTCCATCATGGAAATCAGTCACCGTGCTAAAGATTTTCAGCCTGTAGTAGACGAAGCCGTTGCTTTGTTTAAGGAACTGTTGAACATCCCGGAAGGGTACTCGGTACTATTCTTGGGGGGTGGAGCCAGCTTGGAATTCTGTATGATACCTTTCAACTTCCTCGAAAAAAAAGCTGCTTACCTGAACACAGGCGTATGGGCTAAGAAAGCGATGAAAGAAGCCAAGGCTTTCGGCGAGGTAGTAGAAGTGGCATCTTCCGCTGAAGCGACCTATACCTATATTCCCAAAGATTATACGGTTCCCGCCGATGCAGATTATTTCCACGTCACAACGAATAACACAATCTATGGAACAGAACTTCATGAAGATCTGGATTCTCCGGTTCCTATGATTGCTGATATGTCATCTGATATTTTCTCTCGTCCTATCGACGTTTCTAAATATATTTGTATCTATGGCGGTGCGCAGAAGAATTTGGCTCCGGCCGGTGTCACTTTTGTTATTGTAAAGAACGATGCTGTGGGCAAGGTATCACGCTATATTCCTACTATGCTGAATTATCAGACTCACATTGACGGCGGCTCTATGTTCAACACACCTCCTGTACTTCCTATTTATGCCGCTTTGCAGACTTTACGCTGGATAAAAGCCAACGGTGGTGTAGCAGAAATGCAGAAACGTGCTAAAGAGAAGGCAGACATGCTGTATGCTGAAATAGACCGTAACAAAATGTTCCGTGGCACAGTAACGGATAAAGCCGACCGCTCTTATATGAACATTTGCTTTGTAATGAATGACGAATACAAAGACCTGGAAGCCGATTTCTTGAAATTTGCCACAGAAAAAGGTATGGTGGGTATTAAGGGACACCGTTCTGTAGGCGGTTTCCGTGCATCTTGCTACAACGCTATGCCGAAGGAAAGCGTTCAGGCTTTGATTGACTGCATGCAGGAATTTGAGAAACTTCATTAATAATTATGTTCACCACAGATTATACGAATTGCACAGATAGGAACAATAAATGGAATCTGTGATAATCCGTGATAATCTGTGGTGAACCTTTTTAATACAATAAGACCATGAAAGTATTAGTAGCAACAGACAAGCCGTTTGCAAAAGTTGCAGTAGACGGTATCCGTAAAGAAATAGAAGCAGCAGGTTATGAACTGGTATTGCTGGAAAAATATGGTGAAAAAGCTAAACTACTGGAAGCTGTAAAGGACGTTAACGCAATCATTATCCGCAGTGATATTATTGATGCCGAAGTATTGGATGCGGCAAAAGAACTGAAAATCGTAGTACGTGCAGGAGCAGGTTATGATAACGTGGATTTGGCGGCTGCTACGGCACACAATGTGTGTGTTATGAATACTCCGGGACAGAACTCCAATGCAGTAGCCGAACTGGCTTTTGGCATGATGGTGATGGCTGTCCGCAATTTCTATAACGGGACTTCGGGTACTGAACTGATGGGCAAGAAGTTAGGTATCCATGCATACGGCAATGTAGGTCGCAATGTGGCTCGTATCGCTAAAGGTTTTGGCATGGATATTTATGCTTTTGACGCTTTCTGCCCGAAAGAAGTGATCGAAAAAGATGGTGTGAAAGCTGTTTCTTCTGCTGAGGAACTGTATGCTGCTTGTAATATAGTGTCCCTGCATATTCCTGCTACGGCTGAAACTAAAAATTCCATCAACTATGAATTGGTCAACAAGATGCCTAAAGGAGGAGTATTGGTAAATACTGCCCGTAAGGAAGTGATCAATGAAGCGGAATTAATCAGACTGATGGAAGAACGCACCGACTTAAAGTATGTTACTGATATCATGCCAGTTGCCCATGCAGAGTTCTCGGAAAAAATTTGCCGGCCGTTATTTCGCTACACCGAAAAAGATGGGGGCCCAGACGGCTGAAGCAAATATCAACGCAGGTATCGCTGCTGCCAGACAAATAGTAGGCTTCCTGAAAGATGGTTGTGAAAAATTCAGAGTAAATAAATAAGTAATCCAATAACCGCAGGGGCGGATTGAATCCGACCGGATGCATATAGCTTATGTTTTCGGGCGAATGCAATTCGCCCCTGCAAGTAAAATCTAATACCTTTATTTTATGGCAATAATAAAACCCTTCAAAGGCATCCGCCCTCCGAAAGAATTGGTAGAACAAGTAGCTTCACGTCCATACGACGTACTGAATTCTGAAGAAGCACGCGAGGAAGCGAAAGGTAATGAAAAGTCACTTTATCATATTATAAAACCGGAAATTGATTTCCCTGCCGGAACAGACGAACATGATCCTAAAGTATATGAGAAGGCTGCCGAAAATTTCCAGATGTTTCAGGACAAGGGCTGGTTGGTGCAAGATGAAAAAGAAAATTATTATGTATATGCACAAACCATGAATGGCAAGACCCAATATGGACTGGTGGTAGGAGCGTATGTTCCCGATTATATGAACGGGGTCATCAAAAAACATGAACTGACCCGTCGTGACAAGGAAGAAGACCGCATGAAACATGTCCGCGTAAATAATGCCAATATAGAACCGGTATTCTTTGCTTACCCGGATAATGCGGAATTGGATGCTATCGTTAAGAAATATACTTCACAACGGCCGGAATATGATTTTATCGCTCCGGGTGACGGCTTCGGACATTCATTTTGGGTGATCGACAAAGAAGAAGATATAAAAGCTATCACAAAAGCTTTCGAAGCCATGCCGGCTCTTTATATTGCCGATGGTCATCATCGCTCGGCTGCCGCAGCCCTGGTAGGCGCCGAAAAAGCGCAGCAAAATGCAAACCATCAGGGAAATGAGGAGTACAATTACTTTATGGCTGTATGTTTCCCGGCCAACCAGCTGACTATTATTGATTACAACCGTGTTGTAAAAGACTTGAACGGGCTGTCTCCGGAACAATTCCTGACCGCTGTCAGCAAGAATTTTGTGGTAGAAGAGAAAGGAACTGAGGTCTATAGACCACAGGCTCTTCACAATTTCTCTCTCTATCTGGACGGTAAATGGTACAGCTTGACAGCAAAACCGGGCACATACGATGACAATGATCCTATCGGAGTATTGGACGTGACTATTTCTTCCAACTTGATATTGGATGAAATATTGGGAATCAAGGATCTTCGTTCCGACAAACGGATTGACTTTGTAGGTGGTATCCGTGGCCTGGAGGAATTAAAGAAGCGTGTGGACAGCGGTGAAATGAAAGTGGCTTTGGCCCTTTACCCTGTTTCTATGAAACAATTAATGGATATTGCCGATACCGGCAATATCATGCCGCCCAAAACAACTTGGTTTGAACCGAAACTTCGTTCGGGATTGGTTATTCATAAACTGAGCTGATCCATAGTGGAACACGGACAGAAAGAACAAACCTGCATTTCCTTTTCTGTCCGTGTCCGTTCAATCATTTCATATAATTTTTCAGCTGCTACAGGTGATATAAATTCTTTTATATTTGTTGATTAGGTATAATTAAAATAAATAGATGTCAGAGTGAAAGAATAAAGCATTTTTCCTTTGTTTATTGCTGACAAATATCTAATTTCGCGCCGATTTTAAAGCGTGTAATAAAAACGATGACTAACAACAAGACTAAAGGATTTCTCCTTGGGGCAATCGCAGCAGCCAGCTACGGCATGAACCCACTGTTCACCCTTCCTCTTTATAGTGCAGGAATGAGCGTAGACTCGGTATTATTTTATCGCTATGCACTGGCTATAGTTGTACTAGGTATCATGATGAAGATGCAAAAGCAATCTTTTGCCATTAAGAAAGCGGATGTGCTGCCACTTTGCATCATGGGACTGCTGTTCTCTTTCTCTTCCCTGTTTCTCTTTATGAGTTATAACTACATGGATGCCGGTATCGCATCCACCATACTGTTTGTCTACCCGGTACTGGTAGCTATTATTATGGCTGTAGTATTTAAGGAAAAAGTATCGCCGGTCACTATGTTTTCCATAGCGCTGGCCTTTGTGGGAATTTCCTTGCTCTGTAAAAGTCCGGGAGGACAGACACTCAGCCTGGTCGGGATTACTTTTGTCTTTTTATCATCCTTGTCTTATGCTATCTATATAGTTGGCGTAAACCGTTCTTCCCTGAAGGATATGCCTATAGCCAAGCTTACTTTCTATGTCCTGCTTTTCGGTCTGTCTGTTTATGTGGTGCGATTGAAGTTCTGTACAGGATTGCAGCCTATCCCTACACCCTTGTTATGGGTGAACGCAATTTCACTGGCTGTTTTTCCTACTGTTATTTCGTTGGTGACCATGACAAAGGCCATACACTACATTGGTTCCACCCCCACTGCTATTCTGGGTGCTTTGGAGCCTGTTACAGCTTTATTCTTCGGAGTACTGATTTTTGGAGAGCAGCTGACACCGCGCATTATTCTGGGCATTTTGATGGTGATTACTGCCGTAACTCTGATTATAGGAGGAAAAACATTGCTGAAAAAAAGCAAGATTCGGTTAAGGCATACTGGCAGATAAAGTCGGATTTTGTATCTTTGCCCTTGCAATTATAAATTTTCCACTATGAAAAAACAACTGATGCAATGGGCAGGAGTGGGAATGTGGATGGTATTGGGGCTGTCCGCATGTTCCCCTACAAAAACAGAAATCGGAAATCTGAATGTCATTCCGCAGCCCCAAGAAGTAAGGCAAGACATTCAAGCCCACCCTTTTGTTATTAATCCGCAAACCGGTATTGTTTATCCGGAAGGCAATGAAAAGTTGCAACGGACGGCAGAATTTTTAGCTTCCTATATTAAAGAGGCAACGGGAATTACTGTCCGGACAACAACTGAAGCCGCAAGGAAGAACTCCATCATTTTGGCGGTTGACGGTTCCATTACCAACAAAGAGGGGTATCAACTGGAGGTAACTTCTGAAAACATCCATTTGAATGGAGGAAGTGAGTCGGGAGTATTTTATGGAATACAAACGCTCTACAAGGCTTTGCCGTTGACCAAAAACAAACAGGTATCCGCTGCCATCCCGGTGGGAACTGTTAATGACTATCCTCGTTTCGGTTATCGTGGTTTCATGGTAGACGTGGGCCGCCATTATTTTCCGGTTTCTTATCTGAAACAAATCATTGATATGCTGGCACTGCACAATATCAATTATTTTCATTGGCATCTGACCGAAGACCAAGGCTGGAGAATTGAAATCAAGAAATATCCCAAACTTACGGAAATAGGTTCGATGCGTCCGCGTACATTGATTGACCGTGAAACCCAGACCTACGATGAAACTCCTCATAGCGGTTTTTATACACAGGAAGAAGCAAAAGAAATTGTCAAGTATGCCGCTGACCGTTTTATTACTGTAATCCCCGAAGTTGACCTTCCGGGACATATGATGGGAGCTTTGGTTTCCTATCCGGAATTAGGTTGTACGGGAGGTCCATACGAGATTCCTTGTAAATGGGGGGTATTCCCTGATGTGCTGTGTGGAGGAAACGACCGGACTTTACAGTTCGCCAAAGATGTATTGAATGAAATAATGGATATCTTTCCATCTCCTTATATCCATATTGGTGGAGATGAATGTCCGAAAGTACGTTGGGAAAAATGCCCTGTATGTCAAGCTAAAATTCGGGAACTGGGTTTGAAAGATACACCAAAACATAGCAAGGAGAACCAATTACAGACCTATTTCATGTCCGAGGTAGGCAAAGTTATCAATGACAGAGGGCGTAAAATGCTGGGCTGGGATGAGATGTTGGAGGGAGGATTGGCTCCAGGTGCCACAGTGATGTCATGGACCGGTGTCAAAGGTGGTATCGAAGCCGCCCGTCTGCACCATGATGCGATTATGACTCCTATTCAGTATCTTTATTTCAGCAATCCTACTTACAACCGGATAAAAGGGACTAAAAGCCTTGGACGTGTCTATACATTTGAACCTGTTTCTAATGAATTGGCAGAGGATGAACGAAAATATATCATCGGTACCCAAGGATGCATATGGACAGAATGGACGCGTGACAGTTTGAAGATGGAATGGCAAATTCTTCCCCGTATGGCTGCCTTGTCCGAGATTCAATGGACGGAACCGTCACATAAAAATTTCGACAGTTTCTTGAAACGTTTACCGGCTCTGCTGGCTATCTACCGGGATAGAGGTTATGATTTTCGCCAGGACATTTATGATGTGAACATTGATATTGTTCCGGCTCCCGATGAAGGAAAAGCCCGGATTGCTTTTCAGACGTTTGATGACGCGGAAATACATTATACATTGGACGGCAGCGTTCCCGATGTGCAATCCCCATTGTATACCGACACTATACAAGTGGATAAAGATGTTATCATACAAGCCATTGCAGTTCGTCCGCAGGGTGCCAGTCAGATAAATAAGGAGGAAATACATTTTAATGCAGCCACAATGAAACCGGTTACCTTGAATACCATTCCTCATAAATCATATACTTTTAAAGGAGGAAGTACCTTGATAGACGGATTATATGGGGATATGAATTATCGCTCAGGACGTTGGATTGGTTTCTACGGGACAGATATGAATGTGACCCTTGATTTACTTGAGCCTAAGGAGGTGTCTTCAGTTTTCGTAAACACAATGTTGAACACAGGCGATGCTATCTTTGGTACAACAGGTCTGAAGGTGGAAGTTTCTGAGGACGGGAAAAATTTCCGCAGGGTAGCCTCCGAAGATTTTCCCGTTGTGGAAAAAGGAACTAAAATGCAGAGCCGCAAAGACTCTGTCTCTTTTGACAAAGTAAAAGCCCGCTATATTAAAATCATAGCAGAAGTTACTCCGAAACTTCCCGCATGGCATTCCATGCCTGGCGAAAAAGCGTTTTTGTTTGTTGACGAAATAGGAGTGGAGTAAATCCGCCTTCGGAGCAATGGCTTTCTAAAGAACAAATACCAAACAAGAAACGGACATTCTGACAAAAACAGATGTCCGTTTCCTTATTCATAAGCCTTTCATGTATTTTCAAAAGCTGTTCAAGAAAAAATGGCGATAGAGATTCACTCTGTCGCCATTTTGTGATGTGGAATGTCTAATTCCTTATGCTTTAGGAAGTGCTTCTTTTACAACCATAGTACGGTTTACATATTCTGCACCGTTCAATTGCTTGATAGCTTCTTTGGCTTCGTCGTCATTAGGCATTTCTACAAAAGCAAAGCCTTTAGAACGACGTGTTTCACGGTCAGTAATAAGTTTTACTGAAGCTACTGTTCCATACTCTTCCATTACACCTCTCAAATCACCTTCCCTAACATTATAGTTAAGGTTTCCAATATACAAATTCATAAAATAAAAATTGATAAATAAATAATTAAGTAAACTTTGAATTTAAAAATTTAGTTAGAAGAATAGAAACGGTTCAAGTGTGAGATGAATTGAGTCAATCGAAAAAACTATCTTTTTATATTCCGTTGTCAAAGGAACGATAAATAATTGGATTATCCACTATATTTCTCTTTTTATTTTGATATTTTTTTAGCCGGTGACTCTTTTTATACTTTTTAGGCTTAAAGCAGGAGCCTTATATCATTCATATTCACTAATTTTGTATCAACAGCTAACTTATAACTAAGATTTATATGATATTGAATGAAAGAGAAAGCCGCCATGAGCATGTGTTGCATGTGGCCCGACAAATGATGACGGCAGCGCGCACTGCTCCCAAAGGAAAAGGTGTTGACATTATTGAAATAGCCATGGTGACGGATGGTGATATCAATATTTTATCGGAAATGATGGTGAAAATGGTTGCGGAGCATGGAATGAAATTCTTTCTGCGCGATGCGGAAAATATTCTGAATGCGGAATGTGTCCTGTTAATAGGTACCCACGAACAGGCGCAAGGATTGAATTGTGGTCATTGTGGATATGCCACCTGCGTGTCTCGCAAAGAAGGAGTGCCGTGTGCTCTCAATAGTGTCGATGTGGGCATTGCCATCGGATCAGCTTGTGCCACGGCAGCAGACAACAGGGTGGACACACGGGTCATGTTCTCGGCCGGACTAGCAGCGCAGCGTCTGAACTGGCTGGAAGGATGCACCCAGGTTTATGCCATCCCTGTCAGTGCATCCTCTAAAAATCCTTTCTTTGACCGGAAACCTAAAGAATAAATTTCTCTACTACCGCGGCTACACCATCTTCTTCGTTAGAAAGGGTGATGTAGTCGGCGTTTTGACGGACTATTTCTTGAGCATTGGCCATTGCTACCCCCAATCCGGCATATTGTATCATAGAAAGATCGTTAAAACCATCACCAACGGCAATCATTTCTTCTTTTGTCATACCGATTTCTTTTAGCAATACGGCCAGTGATTGTGCTTTATCAATACCTTTAGGAACCAATTCCAAAAAATAAGGTTCGGAACGGAATACCCCCATACGGTCTTTCAAGTGTTCGTACATTTCTTTTTCAAGCACTGCAAGCCGCGTAGGTTCACCTACAATCAGACATTTGGCAATAGGAAATTTTATTGCCTCCAGAAAATGATCCACTTTCTTGGGAGTCATCACATTCAGAATAGCTTCTTTCAATACATATTCATCTTCCGGATATTCAGTCAATACATATTTTCCATCGTAAGTGACGATAGCAAAATGATTGTCGGTGGCACATTTATACAGGTAAGGCAATATATCCGGATCGAGCACATTCTCGTACATCATCTCACCGGTTTTCCAGTCTATGATCTCACCTCCGTTATACGAAAGTATATAACCTTCGTATTTCTGCAACTCTAAGATCTCGGCCAGTGGAGCCACACCGTATGTGGGACGCCCCGATGCCAAAACAATTTTTACTCCGCGCTCTTGCGCTTCGATAAGTGTACGACGTGTGTGTTCCGTTACCTCTTTCTTTTGATTGGTCAACGTTCCGTCTAGGTCTAAAACTAATAATTTATACTTCATATACTATTTAATGGAGTGCTTTTGCCAAATTCGCTGCAAATATAACGATTAAATTCATGGCTTTTTGCTACATTTGCTCAAAATAAACAAGAATCATGACAGAAATTTTATTAACCGTAATTATTATCCTGCTGATAATTAATATTGTAATCGCACTTACTAAAAACAATCGTCTGCAAACCGAACGTCTGGAAGGATTGCTACGCGAAGAAATGAAAGAAAACCGGGACGAGCTGGGAAGAAATATCCGCGAACTGCGTAATGAACTGAATCAAACCTTGAACTATTCTATCCGCAATATGCAGGATACTTTGCATAAAAACCTGCTGACCGGTAATGAAATGCAACGGGAAAAATTTGAAGCAATGGGCAAGCAACAGGAAGCCTTGGTGAAAAGTACGGAAAAACGATTGGATGACATGCGGCAAATGGTAGAAGAAAAATTACAGAAAACATTGAATGAACGTATAGGACAATCCTTTGAAATAGTACGTTCGCAGCTGGAGAATGTACAGAAAGGATTGGGAGAGATGAAGAGTCTGGCACAGGATGTAGGAGGATTGAAAAAAGTTTTAAGCAATGTGAAGACACGGGGTACATTCGGAGAAGTACAATTAGGGGCTTTATTGGACCAGATGCTGAGTCCGGAACAATATGCGGCGAATGTCAAAACCAAGAAGAATGCAACGGAATTTGTGGAATTCGCCATTAAACTTCCGGGAAAGGAAAATAGTAATGATACTGTATATTTACCTGTGGATGCCAAATTTCCCAAAGATGTATATGAGCAATATCAGGATGCATACGAAGCCGGAGATGCCGCATTGATTGAAACTTCATCCCGCCAACTGGAAATCACAATCAAAAAAATGGCAAAGGACATTCACGATAAATATGTAGACCCACCTTTTACAACAGATTTTGCCATTATGTTTCTGCCATTCGAAAATATCTATGCAGAAGTGATCCGCCGGACTGCATTGGTGGAAATGTTGCAAAAAGACTGGAAGATAGTGGTTACAGGTCCTACCACCCTGGGAGCTATCCTGAATAGTTTGCAAATGGGATTCCGTACGCTGGCCATTCAAAAACGAACAAGCGAAGTATGGAATGTGTTAGGGGCAGTAAAGACGAATTCGGAAAGTTTGGAGGATTGCTGGAAAAGGTACAGAAAAATCTACAGAATGCAGGAGACCAGTTAGAGGAAGTTATGGGAAAACGTACTCGTGCCATAGAGCGTAAACTACGCCAGGTAGAAGCCCTTCCGGCAGAAGACAGCCAACGAATGTTGAGTTTGCCCGAACTGACAGATGATGAGGACGATGAATAAACAAGGAGGACTTAAAGATGAGCATGACGTGGAATTTTATTTTAAGATTGTTTGTGGCAGGCGCTTTGGGTACTGTTATTGGTCTGGATAGGGAATATCGTGCCAAAGAAGCCGGTTACCGTACCCATTTTCTAGTATCACTGGGAAGTGCTCTCATTATGATTGTGTCACAATATGGTTTTATGGAAGTAGTGAAGATGGAGGGAATAGACCTGGATCCGAGTCGTGTGGCCGCACAGGTTGTCAGCGGTATCGGTTTTATTGGAGCGGGTACTATTATTTTTCAGAAACAAATCGTGCGCGGGCTTACTACCGCTGCCGGAATTTGGGCTACTTCGGGCATCGGTCTGGCTATTGGAGCCGGTATGTACTGGCTGGGAATCTCAGCAACAATCCTTACGCTGATTGGTCTTGAGGCACTTAGCTATCTTTTTAAAAGTATAGGTATGAAAAGTTCCATGGTGGAGTTCTCTACAGACAATAAAGAAACACTGAACCGTATGGCCAAGAAATTCAATTCCAAGGAGTACAATATTGTTTCCTATCAATTGGACGAAAAGAGGTTGGGAGAAGTAACGACCTATTATGTTACAATGGTTATAAAATCCAAGAAATACAATGATGAAGGTATGTTACTGACATTATTACAGGATTTTAGCGATATTACCGTTCATAGGCTGGAGTAAGCTTTTCCGGCTTGGTTCAAAAGCAGCAGGGGAGAGCGCTTATTGAAAGATTCTCTCCCCTGTGCTGTGATCATGCTTTTAACCGCATAACAAACGTACTTCCTTCTCCCAGCTTACTGTCTACTGTAAGCGTACCATTATGGGCCTCGACAAAATCCCGGGAAATAGACAGACCTAAGCCGCTTCCTTGTACTTTAGTTCCGGGAACCCGGAAATAATGGTCAAAGATGCTTTTATGATAACGTGGATCAATCCCTTTCCCGAAATCCCGTACAAACATCTCAATGAATCCATCATCTGTCTGACGTGCCCCTATTACTACACGACCGTTTTCCGGTGAATACCGGATGGCATTGGAAAGAAGGTTGGTCAGCACCCAAGCTATCTTCTCACTGTCGACAAACAGTTTACCTATTTTGTCTTCAGGGTACTCCACTTCTATTTGAATGTTGAACTTCTCGGCTTGCACACGGTTTGCCTTTATTGCATATTCTATCAACTCTATAGGTTTGGTTATCTTAGGCTTCAACTGTAGTTTCCTGATTCTACCTGCGTCATATTCAGCAATTCGCCGGTGATATTAAGCAGCCGTTCACTATTTTCCTTGATACTGTTTGCCAAATCTTCCTGTTCTTCATTTAAAGCTCCGATACGCTGGTCTTCTAATAATTGCAGACTCATCATAATAGCCGAGATAGGAGTCTTCAATTCATGTGAGATTGTAGAGATAAATGTGGTTTTGGCCGAATCCAGTTCCTTAAATTCGGTTATATTCTTCAACATAATGACATATCCTTTTTTTTCCATAGTAACCCCATCTTTCCCCGGTTGGGAAATACTCATGTATTTTACTTGGAAAAAACTCTCTTTATTGTCCGCATAAATCTTCAGAGGTTCTTTCTTTTCTTTTTCCTTGTCTTTGACTGGTTCCCCAGGAATTTCCACCAATTCACGAATCAGGCGGCGCAACAAATCATTGCGCAGGGAAATATCCTGTGCAGAATGTTTAATAACTTCTTCACGCTTCAGGTTGATCACATTCAATGCTTCATCATTGATGAACAGGATTTCCATATCATTATTTAAACCGATAATAGGCTCGTTGATACTGTTGATGATAGTCTCCATATATTTTTTAGATGCCATCATATCGGATAAAGTACTTGCATGATAATCTTCCAGACGTTTGGCCATGCGGTTGAAATTTTTAGATACTTCTGAAAATTCTTCGCTGCTGTTCAATTCCAAACGTTTCTCATAATTATGGTTTGCAATTTCCTGTATAGCGTTGGTCAGCTCTTTAATAGGATTATCAATTGATGCGGGAAGACGCAACCACATACCAATACCAATACATATACATGCGGCACCAACAACATATATCCACAATAAAGCCCGCTGTAATCCGGGACCTGCTGCCGGACTGTCAGGTTCCGTGGCAGTCAGTATTTGCAAATTCACAACAGAAAGTACAACCAACAGTACAATCATTGCCACCAATATCCCTATGGCGAGGGTTAGTTTCGACTTTATATTCATAACTTTTATTTTTTATGCAAGTATAATCAAATCTATGTCCATTTCTGCTAAAGAGTGTAGAAATTTTCGATATTTGGAAAGACTGAATAATGCACCGGGCATTTTGAAAGCAGGATGCCCCATACAGACAGTTGTAATTCCACGTTGACGACAAGTCTTAATTATTTCTCCCATAATATCGGAAGATGAAACTTGGATAACTTCACCGCCCAACTCGGTAACCAGTTTAAAATGATTAAGTAAATGCCGCTGTGTTGCCAATGGAATACGTTCCGTACTTTCGGCAGGCGTTTGTACATAAAGGGCAAAAAAGACCGTATTGTACCGGGAAGCAAGCCGTGCCGCTTTACGGATGATATGTCGGGGAGTCCGTTCATTACTGCTGATACATGCCAAAAACTTCTCGTGCCGGATACCCTTTTCTCCTGTAACAATTTCATTTTCAACTTTTTTCTCGACTCGAAAGGCCACTTCTTTTAGTGCCAGTTCACGTAACTGAAGAATATTCTCTGTCTTAAAAAAGTTATTCAGTGCCAACTGAATCTTTTCAGGGCGATAGATTTTCCCGGCTTTCAACCGGTTTATCAGTTCTTCGGCAGTAAGGTCTATATTTACCACTTCATCCGCATCCTGCAACACCTTGTCCGGAATCCGTTCCTTAACCTCTATACCTGCTATGCCTTTTACGTCTTCATTCAAACTTTCTATATGCTGGATATTAACTGCAGAAATTACGTTTATACCGGCATCCAACAATTCCATTACATCTTGCCAACGTTTCTCATTCCGGCTGCCCTCGATGTTGGTATGTGCCAATTCATCTACTATAACCAGTTCGGGATGTAACTGAAGAATGGCATCAAGATCCATTTCTTCCACTTCCTTACCTTTGTAAAATATCTTTTTCCGAGAGATAACAGGCAATCCTTCCAACATAGCAACGGTTCCTGCACGTCCGTGCGTTTCAATATAACCTATCTGTACATCTACACCGTTCTCCAACATTTCGTGAGCTTCTTGCAGCATACGATAACTTTTCCCTACACCGGCTATCATTCCGATATAGATTTTAAACTTTCCACGCCGTGAACGTTTAATCAAATCTAAAAAATGCTGTACACTTTCTTCTCTGTCTTCCATTTGTTACTTTATCATATTGGCAATATAACAATTTTCCGCATATTTAATATCAGTCCTTTTATAACAGGCAAAGAATATACCAATAAAACAAACGGCTTAGCTACAATGCCATAAGCGTGTCATCAAAGACTAAAGCTTACCAAAATGAAAAGGGGGCTCTTTCAAAATGAAACACTTTCTTAATCACTATAATTATTGCCGTTAGATCTCCCAGAATAGTTTATTCCTGCTTTTCTAGCTTGTGTATGTTGAAATTGACGGGCTATTTTATATTCACGTTCTCCTTTTAGTAATCTGTATCCGGTTTGTTTAAACCAAAAGCTTATATTATTTTCTATACATTGCCGACGAATGTCCAATACCCAGTCATAATTACATATACGCGCTTCTTTGCCCGATTCTCCACCTACCACAATCTGTTCTACCCATGTACCGAGTTCTCCCTTGAAGTTTATAGCGGACAACAACGGTTCACAGATAATGATTTTATGCTTTACAGGAGCTGCTTTATAAAGAGGAAGACGGTAATCCACTCTGTCTTGATTTTCCATGGTGCAACAAATGGTAACATTATCATACCCGTCCCCCCAATCCGGAGGCAGACATTGGCCGAGCCGGTCTATGCGTTTAGTTATAAACAAGAAATGAAGATCGTATCGTTCCCGCATCATTTTCCATGCTTCTATACGCCATTCATCGGCTTCTTCTATCAGAAAATCGGAGGTAAAACAAGTATAGACGAGATTGCCGGAAGGGATCTTGTAAGTCTTATCCTTTTTCCGTCGCACGGGCAGATTGAATTGTCCGGTTTTGGTTATTATGGAACTGTCTTTCCCATGTTTACTATCTCCGCGATATACATAACAATGCCGGCAACCTGTACTTAGCTTATGGCAGCCATGCCAAGGATTCCATAGAGAAGACTCCGGACTTATTCTATTTTCCATTCTGTCTGAATAAAATTTATCATTGTCTGCAAAGTTAGCTAAAGTCTTTTCATCATTTACATAATTCATTCCTGAATTTCTTCAAAAAGAATGGGAGTGTTATAGTTAATGCAAATGGATTAATGTACCTTTGCCGGTATAATCAATTAAGCCACTGGCAAGAATAAATTTTATAATGTAGAATATAAAACAAAAAACTTATTATATGAGCACAGACGATAGAAAATGGGAGATTATTGAAAGTGAATATCTTATCCGCCGCCCTTGGCTGACCGCACGCCGTGACCGGGTTAAACTACCTACAGGAGTTGAAATTCCTGAATATTATATTTTGGAATATCCTGATTGGGTAAATGTAATTGCTATCACCAAAGAGGGTAAATTCGTATTAGTACGCCAATACCGTCACGGAATAAAAGAAACACGTTATGAAATTTGCGCCGGAGTTTGTGAAACCGGAGAAGAACCTTTGCTTTCTGCCCAACGCGAATTGTACGAAGAAACAGGGTATGGCAATGGAAATTGGACAAAACTTATGACCATTTCAGCAAATGCCAGCACCATGACAAATATCACTCATTGTTATCTGGCTACGGAGGTAGAACGAATCTCTACCCAGCATTTGGAAGAAACTGAAGATCTGACAGTGCATTTGCTGGATGAAGAAGAAGTAAAAGCGTTGTTATTGAATGATGAGGTGAAACAATCATTGATGGCTGCACCGCTTTGGAAGTATTTTGCTTTATATTCTCATTCATAATATCATTATATAGCCGTGAGGAAGGTACAAATCTCTCTTCAAAAGTAATTTAACTTACTTTTCCAAAGCTGCTTTGGAATTCCTTTAAACTAGGGCATTAACTTTCCGGGACTATGCCGTCAGGTTGGAAAAAGACAAGTTCATCTTTTAAAAAGGTCTTTAGCTTTTTAAAAGATGAACTTGTCTTTTTTACCCGCTTGCGGACTGAAAAACTTCTCGCCCCATGAAAGGGTAACCCGATACTTTTACAGGTGAACCCGGAAAACAGGCATCCGTTTTTATAAAACGGACATTCATTTCAGGAAAACAGACGCTCGTTTTCCGAAAACGGACGTTCATTTCCTGATGGGATGTTGCAAACCGATGTATAGGAAAAAGCCTGTTTCTTATTCCACCAAGAAATCTTCCGATTTGAATTCACTGTAAAACCTTCCAGAGAAAGCTGTAAATTTCAATACACAATAATCCGGGTCCGTTACCCCTTCCGGATAATACATTGTATCCCCCTCACGCCAAATCATTTCCTTGCTGGCACTATCAGTCAGAACTTCCATCGTGCCACGCAGCATGGCACCACGAAAAAAAACGCCTGTCACAAAAATAAACGGATGCGTGGTCGTTCTTCCTGTATTGTACCACACGCATGGAAGAAGTGTTTGTAGTAAAATAAATGATCTTGATACCTTCACGCTTACGTGGTTGCAACATCGCCTTCATGTTAGGAAATCCGTCCTCATCTATGGAAGCGATAAATGAAACGGTTTGTTTGTCAATCATGTTACCGATTGTCTTTTCTGCATCTTTCATGTTCTTGATTATTTAATTGATTATGAAGATGTAAAGATAGGTAAAACCGGAAAAAGGATGCCATACATTTCATGGGAGAAATATCACTTTTCATGGTTGTTGCTCACGACGATAATTAAAAGGAGTCTTTCCGGTATGTTGCCGGAAGCTGCGGATGAAGTAAGAAACAGTGGAAAAATGAAGGATGAGTGCTATTTCCGAAACGGGAATATCTGTGTATGCCAACAGTTTACGGGCTTCGTTCATCACTTTGTTACGGATGTATTGCTTGGCACTGGTATACAGGACAGAGTGAACCAGTTCATTCAGATAATTGGGAGTAATGCAAAGGCAGTCGGCATAAAATTGCACGGAATGCTGCTCTTTCAAGTTCTCTTCCACCAGTTTTATAAACCGCTCGATGTAAGGACTGTTGTTTTCTTTGGAACCGGTTAGGGTTTCGTTTCCGATGGCAGAAAGAGTTTTTTGATAGCAACGATCCAATAACATAAGGGCTTCATACAGAAGTGCCCTCAGCATGTGCACATTGCCAGGCTGATAGGTATCAATTTCTTTTTTGATATGCTGTAAAAGTTGGAGCATACGGATATAAAGTTCTTCGGGCAACTGTAGTTTCAGCGAAGTTTCTCCGGGATGAAAATAGGAGAGGTGTTGCACAAACTGCGTATCTTTAAAGAACGATGAAAGAAATTCATCTTCAAAAATCAAAGCATAACCATTCTTTATACAATTAATCTCCCAACTGCGGATTTCTCCCGGCCGCGAAAAAAAGACATCACGGGAGACTGCATTGTAAGTCTGATGACCGATAACAAAACGTCCTTCTCCCTCTGTTATAAAAGTAATATCATAATAAGTCAGCGTATGAACTGCTTTCCCGGCCAGATATTTCTTTATATCTTTCAGTGCCACGATGTCTATCAGCAATTCACTGCCATATTTGTTTTTATAAAAGGTATAGAGGGGGATGGAAGATTTCATCATTTCGGGCTGCCTATTCAGTATTCTTTTTATCTTTTCTTTTAGAAACATTCATGTTCTGATGCAAAACTATAAAAAACTCTTCGACTTCTATTACAGGAAAGATAAAAAGTTTGTAGTTGTGAATTGATGAAGCAAAAAAACAGCCTTCTTATGCATGTTCCGGCAAAATTACCTATCTTTATTGCAGTTGCCATTTGATTTATGACGCAAACATGTATAATGGATTAAACACCTTCCTATCTGATTTGTATTTTTACAAGAAATGGCTTCCGAAAAATAAAATAGTTCATTCAAAGAATAAGCAGTGCAGATGCCCCTTGAACAGATACCTGCACTGCTTGAAAAATATTTTAGAAATTCGCTTTATGCTTCTTTACTTCATCCACTAACTTTGAAAAGGATGAATCTTTTTTGCGATAAAGAATGCATAGCCATAATATGCTTTATACTTACTATATAACTCAGCCTCATGATGATTGGATGTTATCAATTCTTCTACGATTCTGCTTCCTGCATGTTTTCTTCTGAATATTTCCTCGGCTTTAGCTTGAGGAGCAAAATAATGTTCTATCCAGCAATTCTCCGGAAGAATGAATGTCGCAACCGGAATATATCCTGCTTTTTGTATCTGGGCTACTTTGTTGGGAACCGTATCTATTTCCGTATAAGCACTCATCCAGAAATCATGAATTTCTGCCGGGCGTTGATCGGTAAACCAGACACTTTCAGAAACGGCAAGGTATCCTCCCGGTTTCAAATAGTTGCGCCACTCTTTCAAGCCTCGTTCAAAACCAATATTATAAATGGCTCCTTCCGACCAGATCAAGTCCAAAGAGTCCTTTTCAAAAGAAAGGTCATCCATCGAACCGACTATGCCTTTCACCCTATTCTGGAGATTCAGTTTCTCGGCATTCTTGTTGAAACGTTCAATGAATCCCGGGAAAAAGTCGATGCCTGTAATCTTCCCCGGCACATGTTGTGCCAAGATCATTGTCTGGCCCCCTGTTCCACAACCGAGATCGGCAATAAGGGATTTGTCGGTAAGATTATCTATAAAGCTTAATGCTTTAAGAGTTACTTCGGGACTTCCGGGTCCTTGTCGCTCCGTATTTAAGAAAAAATCACAAATCAAATTTACATCGAATCCTAGAATTGTATTGTTGTCATTATTCATTATCGTAATATATTAAACATACACTGAAAGCATAGCCATACTCCCTGTGTAATTAAAAAATAAAATTATAGTAATATGAAATTGCTCTCGAAAAATATCCCGAGAATACACGAATAAACAATCTATTTATGAGAACAGATTGTTTACGATACCAAATCCGATATACGAGTTTTTAACATAGTGCAAAGATACACCTATTTCATTGAAAAACGATAGAAAACAATGTTTAAATTTAGGAGATATTTCAGTATTTGATCTTTTTCCACTCTTTTAAAAACCTATTTTACGTTTCAAATAAATCATATCTTTTAGTAAAATCCCATTGTCAATAATGGGATGACCGTAGTTCTCCGTGAAAAAACCTTTTATACAATGAGAATATTCAAAGCCGCAACTTTTATAAAATGCAAGAACACCGGGAACGTCTCCTGTTCCCACTATCATCTGAGTATATTCTTTTGAATAATGGTTTATCAGGTAGTTTATTAGTTTTCTACCATATCCTTGTCGCTGGGCAATAGGGGTAACCGCTATATTCTTCAATTCACAAATTTCCGGACCTTCTTTTGTTACAACGCCCACGGCTTTTATTCCATTATCTTCCAATACAAACAAGTCACCACGCTCCAGATACCGGTCTATCATTGTTTCCTGTTCATCCCCAAGCAATAATAAGTCCAGATATTGCTTTTTATTTCTAGATATTTTAATGATGCGATAATCCATAATATTATATTTATAACATTCTTGTCTCTATAGATAGTGCAAAACAGCACTATTTTAACGATTCCCGGCATATCGGTAAACAGCAGCCGAAATATCAGAGATTATTTTAGCATTCGTTTCCATATTTTCTTTTGAGTCTTTGACAAATACAGCTACTACGTATCGGCTTCCATCAGGTAGAATTACAAAGCCAATGTCATTGATGCCAATGTATTCTCCCCGGTCATTCTTATCGGAAGTTCCTGTCTTATGTCCTATCTTGACTTCACTTTCGGGAAGGGGAGCAGGCAGTCTGTCTTTGCCTGTCCCACACTCTATCATAATATGCTTTAGAAAATCTGTATATTCATTTCTCATGAAATCTTGAGTCATAAAAAGTTCCAATAGATTGGCTGCTTCCATTGGTGTTGTCCAGTTTTTGTAACAATCATCCATGTCTTGATGCATCTCATCTTCGGTAGCAGTTATGGAAACATCGTTTATTCCCAATGAATGAATGTATTCATCCACCACGTTTACACCACCTATATAATCGAATAAGATATCACAGGCTACATTGTCACTTGACTGCATTGTATAAACTAAAAGTTCACTAATCGGAAGTTCTAAATTGCCTTGGGGATATTTATCACGCAAAGGGCTGTATGTATCCGGTTTGAAATATTTTTTATCAAGATATAGGGAAGTGGAAAGTGGAATATGCCGTTTTTGCAGGTAATCACATACAGCCAATGCCTGATGAAACTTATAAACGCTCATCATGGGATATTTTTCGGCATTATTTATGGCCAGCGTATCTTCTCCATCCAGTATCAAAGCCACTCCTATAGTTGCTTTCTTATCTTTAATAATATGTCGAATTTCTGTTTTTAATGTTTTCAATGAATCTTGGGATTTATTCTGAACACATCCGCCAGACAACACACACCATATACATATAATAATATATGGACATCCGTTTTTTACTAAAGACTGCAAGATTAACCTTGGGCTCCGTTTTTTTTGTTATACGCATTTTCCTGATTTTAATTGTACGAAGATACCGGATTATCAGTCATTCTCCAAATTTTTCCTTATTTAAAGATTAGCCTTTTATCTTCTTCCGCAAATAACACAGCAGTATTTACCAGCGCCAGATGAGAATAAGCTTGTGGGAAATTACCCAATTGTTCTTTTGTTTCGAAATCAATATCTTCACTGAACAGACCCAAATGGTTTGAATATTGCAAAATTTCATCGAACAGACAGCGTGCTTCGTCTTTTTCCCCGATGACATAAAGTGCACGGATCAGCCAAAATGTACAGATGGTAAAGGCCGAAGAAGGACAGCCAAAATCATCATGAGTATTATAGCGGTACATCAACCCTTTGTGTAACAAGGATTTCTTGACGGCTTTCACTGTTTTATGATAACGAATATCATCAGCAGCTATAAATCCATAAGGTTCCATTAACAGTAAAGAAGAGTCCAAATCCAGATTGCCATATGCTTGTGAAAAACTTTGTATTTCTTCCTTCCAGCCGTTTCTCATAACATCTGCTTTAATTGCATCAGCTTCTTCTTCCCAACGTCGGCTATTCTCATATTTATTCAGAATACGGGCTATGCGGGCTCCTCTGTCCAAAGCAACCCAACACATCACTTTGGACGAAACGAAATGCTGTCCTTCGCCCCGTATCTCCCAAATTCCTTTATCAGGCTTTCTCCAATCTTCCATCACAGTCGTCATAATACTTTTCACCATTTCCCACATATCTTCTATTTCATCCAATGTACCTGGCATCAACCGGTAATATTGGTAAATCAAGTCCATCAGATAGCCGAATGAATCATTCTGCCTTTGATGATAAGCATCATTGCCGATACGCACCGGTTGGGAGTTTTTATATCCTGAAAGATGGTCGAGTATAACTTCAGTCAATTTCCTTTCCCCACGAATGCCATACATTATTTGATAAGTGTCATGCTCGGCAACAAAAGTAGATTGTATGAATTTCATGAATTTGCGGGCTGCATCGGCATGACCTATCTTGAAAAGAGTCTCTATGGACATGGAGGCATCCCGCAACCAACAAAAACGATAATCCCAATTGCGTACTTCTCCCACAGCTTCGGGCAGCTGGTAGTAAGAGAAGCTAATACCGCGCCATTATAAAAGGACATCATCTTCAGGGTGAGTAAACTACGCTCTATTATATCGTTGTAAATAGTAAACTTTCTTGTACGATCCGTCCAGTTCAACCAATAAACCAACGTGCGGCAATACTCCAGTTTCTCACGCTCTATATCAACAGGAATCACCTTTTCATTGTATGACAGAAGAAAAAATTCATCTTGCTCTAATATAAATTCCTGATGGTCTACAATACCTTGCAACGGCAAAGAGGAATACAGATATTGTCTGTCCTTGTTGTTAGAAGAAGAATAGGTTTCAATATACCGGGAAGTTACATTAAAAAATGCTTTTCCACGAGCATAGTCGGGAGCCGGATGGTAATTGACTTTAATGCGGGGACGACCTTTAATCCAGTGAATATAACGATAGACCTCAGCCGGACGATAATATTCCTTATTATCATATAACTCATAACAAGGCATAAAGTCGACTACCGCAAATTCGTCTTGCTCTGACACAAAAGTAGTGGAAAGAATATTGGTATGGGGAACATACGATTGGATGGTGTGATAGTCTTCTGAAACTTCAAAACCAAAAGTCCCGCCTTTTTCACGATCCAGAAGAGCTGCAAAATAGAAGGTGAATCAAAATTTGGAAAACATAGCCATTCAATACTTCCTTTTTCGGAAATCAGTGCGGCTGTGCAGCAATTACCGATTACACCGTAATTTAAATTGTCCATGGTTATTTTTTTGTAATGTTAGTGGTTTATTATCCGTTTTAAAAAATCTATAGCCGATGATAGCTGCCCTTTCAAACCACTTTTCAAGGCTGCTTTCACCACGCTTTTATCTGTCATCCGTTGTAAAAACGGCAAGGTATCTGTCTGTACGGGCAGATTGTAACGTGCACTCTCGGATGCTGTACCAATCTTTACAGTCACAGCAGTAACAGGCAGGGCTTTAAACATATCATCATCCGTGGTATCATCTCCCATTGCCAGGATAAAATCATATCGGGTGGCAAGCAAAAGCCTGTTTACTTCTGAACCTTTGGTAAATTCGGGAGATTTTATTTCTATCACCTTATTACCTTGCATGATTTGCAAATTCTGTTTCAAGCAAATAGATATCAAGGAATTGACCAACTGTTGCGCACGTAATCTGCCCAACCGTGCATCGGTCTCACGATAATGCCAGGCAAGTGCCGTTTCTTTGACTTCAAGATGGGAGCGAGGAGTCTTGCTGACAAATAATTTTAATATAGAAAGTAATCCGGGGCTCCATTCCTGCGCGTGTACATTCTTGTGCCATACACCATTCTCTTTATAAAAGGCCCCATGTTCGGCTGCAAAGGAAATAGGTAGTGCACCCAACCATTTCTCTAAAGTAAAATGGTCACGTCCGCTGTTTATTACCACATGATTCAAGGGGTCGGCAGTCAGTTTCTGCAATGTATCCAGCAATTGCGGAGTAGGAGAGGCATCTTCCGGCCTTTTCTGAAAAGGGACCAGCGTCCCGTCATAATCCAACAAAATCAAACGCTTTTTAGCATGTAAGTATTGATGCTGAATTTCCTGCATATTCTGTGATCCTATCTTCTTAAGAAGCATGGTTTTGTTTTTGTGTGCCACTTCCTGCCATTCATTTACAAAATCGGCAGCCCATTTATTGACAGTCTGTACGGATACAATAGACTGCATACGGTGCATCCGTTCTTTCTGTTCTTCAAACGGCATTTCCAATGCCCGGCAAATGGCATTTTCTATCTGCTCCGTATCATTGGGATTAACCAGCAAGGCGTCGGTCAGTTCCACAGCGGCACCGGCCATTTCACTTAAGACCAATACACCGGGATTGTCTTGCTTGACAGCAACATACTCTTTGGCAACCAAGTTCATTCCGTCACGCAAAGGAGTGACTAATGCAATATCAGCTATAAAATACATGGCAGCCAATTCTTCGAATGAGAAACCATGATAAAAATAGCAGACCGGAGTCCAGTTCATTGTAGAATATCGTCCGTTGATAGAACCTATTTCCTCGTCAATCCGGGTTTTCAATTCGGCATAACTGCCTACATGATCACGTGAAGGAACTATGACCATAGCCAGTGTTACCTTGCCATGATATTCGGGATGGTGTTCCAAAAAAGAGGCAAATCCATAAAGACGGTGCAAAATACCTTTACTATAATCCAAACGGTCTACCGATAGGATAAGTTTATGTTTGCCAAACAAGAGACGGGTTCGTTCTATAGCTTTCCAAACATTTTTTTGTTGTGATACATTGTGGTAAAGGTCATAATTTATCCCCATCGGAAGTGCATCAACGCGCACAATGCGATTGCCTATCCGGGTTTCATCCATACTGAAATCCATATGGAGTACCCGTTCGGCCGCGCTGATGAAATGACGCATATAGTCATGTGTATGAAATGCGATAAAATCGGCTCCTAACAATCCTTTCAGTATTTCGGCACGTTCAGGCAGAATTCGGAATAACTCATAAGATGGAAACGGAATGTGATGGAAATAGCCGATATGCAACCGGGGAAGCTCTTGGCGGAGCATTTCCGGAAGTAACATCAACTGATAATCTTGTACCCATACCCAATCATCCGGTTCCACAAGGCGGATGATTTCCCGACAAAACAAAGCGTTAACCTCTTGGTAAGATTGCCAGAAACTCTTTCTATATAATGTATAGGCAAAGAAATAGTGGCATAAAGGCCACAGGGTACTGTTACTGTATCCCTCATAATAGTTCTTATATTGCTCATCGGATAAAAATATGGGATGGAGATTCATTTCCTCCAACCGGTGACAGATATCCTGTTTTTCTTCCTCTTTGTCTGTACAGATTCCGGGCCACCCCACCCAATGTTTCTCGTAATTGCCCTGTAGGGAATTTAGGCCCGTTGTCAGACCTCCTTCACTACGTGAGAAAACAAAGGTATCTTTTTCTGCGACAGCCTTCACGGGCAGTCTGTTTGATATGATATACAATTTCATTTTTATATAATTCTTTTTTTCAGTTAGATGACAAAAGTCATACCACCAACTTAAATATCTTATTATCAATATGGTATATACTTGTTGATTAGTTTATACTTTTTCAATATGAAAGCCTTTTTTCTAAAATGGGAAATGAAATAGCCGAAAGATAAAAGTGCAATTTTTGCAATGGCATCGATTTTGATTTATATAGAGTATAACGCTATCAACTTATAGAAAAGGTAGCGAGCAAACAATAAGAAACAACTGATTAACAAACTAATAAAGATGAAACTAGTAAGAATATAGCTTTCCAATATGGAAATTTGCCTGTTAAAATGAAAAAGAAACTCCAAAAGAATAAAATGCAATACAAAAATGAAAGTATATAATTTAGAAAATATTAAATCTGCCACCGAACTGAAACATCGGACTGAAGTAATTAGCATGAACGAACGTTCTATTATAGTGCTCGACACTTTTACTGGCATTGCCCAAAAGCTGCAAGCTGTTTCTATTTCTTTATTCCATCTCGATATCGAAAAGGTTATGAATCAATTGCAGGATTTCGAGAATGATTGTGGAAATTGGCTGGACAATCTTCTTTCCTCCGAAATGCAGAAAGCAGAAGCTGCCAAAGAAATAAAAGTACACATCGATCAAATTTCCCGTTTATGTAATGAAAATCCGAACATCATTGACGATCATGAGATTATGGCTCACGGAGCAATGATATCCTCTCTTATTCTGTCACATTATTTAGAAGAATGTACAAAAAAGAACTTCATCTTGAACTCATGTCATTTCATGCGGCTAGGGCTTGATCGGAAACCGGATATAAAGTATATGAAAAAAAATGTAGAAGAACTGATGAAAGCCTGTCCCGATGTCCCCATTCTTATTACCCAAAGCCGTTTGTGTAAAAATGCATATGATGAAGTGGATTTATTCCCACAAATAGGAAATGAGTATTATGCCACTGTTATCGGGGCTGTATTCCATGCGGATGAAATTATAACATCCTTACGTTCTGATGAAATTTGTTTCCGAGGTATGGAACATACTCGGACTCTTACATACGGTGAAGCGAGAATTTTATTGATAGCGGCATTGCATTGCTTCATCCGGAATGTATTCCGCTGGCGCGCACCGTCGGTATGGCCATTGTATTGATAAAAACACCGGAAGATACATTACGGATATCATCAGAAAAAACAGGAACAAAAGTAAAAGCTGCTGTTTCACGCAGAGGTGTGGTCTTTGTCAAACTTCGTTCGTTGGGGGTTCTTACTTCTTATCTATTTATTGGCAAAGTATTTGATGTGTTCGAGAAATATAAGGTTCCTGTCTATTTAGCGACTTCCTCTAATGTGAGTGTTTCATTGGCTGTGAAATGTAGCAACGACACATTACGCCTGATATATCGTGAATTACATAAGTATGCGGAAATAGGAATGGAAACAGAAATGTCTGTGGTCAGCGTTATTGGCGATCTAAATTGGGAAAAGCATACAGGGTTGGAAGCCAGAATTATAGAAACGCTGAAAGAGATGCCGGTATGCATGATTTCATATGGCAGCAGTACTCACAATCTTTCAGTGCTGGTACGGGAACAAGATAGAGAAAAGGCATTAATGACACTGTGCAAAGCCTTTCTGGATATTCCATCAGAAAAATTTGATGTACTAAAACAAACTCAATTACAAGACTCTTTTGTCATGTGACCTTCCTGAATAAACAGAAGCAACAAATTCGCCCGACAGGTATTTGTTGCTTTTGTTTTTGATTAAATAATTCTTTCCCTTATAAACAAAACAGACATATAGTTGATTACCAGTCCTGAATAACCTTTTAAAAAAAGTTGCTGTTATCCATTCTTAACTTTAACACAGAACAGGAGATAATAAAATGGATTTAAAGCAAACAAAGAACATCTCTGTTAAAATACTTTTTGTATATTTGCAACAATACGTTTTATCGTTAAAATAGTTGTAACAGAAATAATACACATAAAAGAAAAACAGAGTAAATAGAAAATGAAGCGAGTTATTAACCTGGACAATTGGAATAGAAAAGAGCATTTTAAATTCTTCTCGGCTCTCGATGACCCTTTTTGGGGAATTACCACGACTGTTGATTTCACAAGCATATATCAACAAAGTAAAAATATGGAAGTCTCTTTTTTTCTTTATTCTGTGCACTTCCTATTGAAATGTATCAATGCGACTACTGCATTCAAATTACGTATAGAAAACGGAGAAGTAGTAGAATATGATAAAATCAATATTTCGCCCACTATCGGAAGAGAGGACGGAACTTTCGGCTTTGGATTTTTTGAGTATGACACAGATCTTTCCTTATTTATTGAAAATGCAGAAAAGGAAATACATAGAGTAAAAAACAGTACCGGACTTTCTTTTTCCAAGGACACAGCAAGAGCGGATGTCATCCGTTATTCGGCTCTGCCCTGGTTTGCCTTTTCCGAGATGAAACATGCCGGTTCAATTCAAACAGGAGATTCTATACCCAAAATTTCCACAGGTAAGCTGATACAAGAAAAAAAGAAACTTTTGCTTCCTATATCCATCAGTGTCCACCATGGCTTGGTGGATGGACGAAATGTTGCCGAATTTATACAGAACGTAAAAGACGGACAAAACAATACATTATGATATGATTCGCTCCCTCTTCCTATTCTAATAATAAAACATGAAAAATAAAATAGAATTTATCGCTTTTGATGCCGATGACACTCTTTGGGAAAATGAACTTTATTTTCAAGAGTTGGAACACAAATTTTGTCATCTTCTGAGGAAATATTCACCAGCTCCTTCCGTATCAGAAGAATTGTTCAAGACAGAAATAAAAAATCTGCATATCTATGGTTATGGACTGAAAGGAATGCTGCTTTGCATGATTGAAACCATTTGCAAAGTTACTAATGGAGAAGGAGACCTCAATCTCGTAAAAGAAATCCTCCGTTCAGGTCAGGAACTTCTGCAAAGACCAATCACATTATTGGACGGTGTGCAAGAAGTCATATCAGCCTTGCACGAAAATTATAAATTAGTATTGGCCACCAAAGGTGATTTGTTCGATCAAAAAAGAAAGATTTCTGCGTCCGGATTACAAGAATACTTTTGCCACATAGAAATAATGAGCGACAAGAAAAATGCGGATTATAAAAGATTGCTTGATCATTTAGGGTGTAAGGCAGAAAATTTACTGATGATAGGTAATTCGATAAAGTCGGATATTATTCCCATATTGGAACTCGGAGGTTATGCAGCCTATGTACCTCATCATGTCACTTGGGCACACGAACAATACGAAGGAGAAGTAACGCACTCCCACTTTATTAAGTTGAATAACATTAAAGAGATACAAAACTATCTTTAGTTTTAGCCATACTCCATTCTCCACGTGGTAACTCTTTGAACAAAAATACCACGTCCGGCAAGACTCAAAAAAGGATAAGTCACTCTATACAACAAAAAAGGGTTGTCAAAACGTGGATAATGCTGTCGTTTCGTTCGTAGGGGCGAGGTTCGCTCGCCCGAAAACAGTTTGCTTTGTGTCTTCGGGCAGGCAAACCCTGCCCCTACAGTTGACGATTGGATAGTCCGGTTTCGTTTTGACACTTCCTTTTGTTAAAAAAATCACATATTTAAAACCCAATACTTAATCCGGCTATCAGATAAGTTTTGTCAAATGAGGGCGAAACAATAGCCTGTACAAACAAAGGCAAAGAAAAATGATCTGTAATATTAATGTTCTTGGAAGCTTTTAGAGCAATATCTGTAAAAGCAGCACCATCAGCATCATACATTCCTTTCCAAGGAGTGAAACCAACGGAAGGAGTGAGCGTAATTTCTTCCGGGCAAGCAATATTATAAGAAGCATTGATATAAGTGGAATAAGCACGATCACCGTCTTTGTTATCGTCTCCTCCCGCAAACATGGTAGACCAACTCAAGGTCAGAGGAAAGTTCTCGCCGAAATTATAAGCTAATGTTCCTTCAAAATGATGATCATGTTTATAATCCCCGTAGGGCATGGTGATGCCATTCCACCAATAGTCGGTCACTGTAATACCTAAACCGCCAATGGTATAACTCAAATTGATGTCAAACTCTTGTGCACCGTCTGTCTTGGTTAGGCTCTGACTCCCCCAAGCAGACAAAGAAAGATTGCCGTAAGATAATCCTAATGTAGGCTGTACAGAAAATCCTGAATTCTGGTAAGCGCCACGCCAAATGTAATCACTTACAAAATCCGCCTTAGCCGTTACGTTAAATTCTTGTGCTTTTATCACTCCAGGCAACAGTAAAGCCAGTACCAAGACCACTTTTTTCAAATTCTTTTTCATCTTAAAAAATTAAACTAATCAATATTCGTGTTTTACATATTTCTACTATTTCCTTCTTATTGTCTGAAAGGAAATATCCATTTTGAGTTTTTCTGAATCAAGATGTATCATTCAATAGGGTGATGCACGTCAAAGTATAATCCGCAAATCCAAATTTCCGCAGAATCCGAAACGAAGCGTTCGATTTTCAGGAAAAGGGACAAAACGAAGCGTTCAAAAAAGGAAAGCGCGCAACACTCAAAAAGCCGAAACAAAAGTTTTGTAATGACCTCTGTTTCGGCTTTATAATTTCATAAAAAATGGCTTTATAACGGCATTAAAATAAGGCTCAAAATTTGGCCTTCTGCTTGAAAAATTGTATCTTTGTTCAGTGCTAAGCAGCTGTTTTATGAACTAATTTTTCCTGTTTCTTATACAGCATCATGTCTGTATATTCGGCAGAATAATTCATGTGGGCATTGAATTCCTTTTTTGTACAACCCTCAAAAGGATTGCCAATGGTTCTGTTTGCTCCAATCCATTCACACAGTTCAAGTATGGAGGATTTATTGGATGTGAAATAAACGAAGGAATGCTTTTCGAGTATCTTTAAAACATCCAAATAATCAGACAAGCGCCAATACATATTGTACGTACCAACATCAGTAGAAAGATAAGGCGGATCAATTAAAAAGACGACTCCGGGAACATCCTTATATTGGTTGAATACTGCTTTGTAGTCGCATGATACAATTTCAAGCCCTTTTAAGTAGTCAGAAGACTCCGGATAACCGGTCTTGCGAATGTTGTTATAAAGGACTTCCTTGCGCATTTCGGCTACAGACAATTTATACTTCATGGAGAACATTAGTGAGGATGATAAGGTTATAAAATCCACGTACCCAACATTTAGTTCTTCTTCCTCGATACGTTTAAAAATGCGTTCTCTAAGTTCCCCTTTAATTGGTTTATGTTTGGGTATCGAATTACCCACCAGCTCCCTAATATCGGCAAGCAGTTTATTTGTCTGTGGGATATTTTTCAGTCTGAACCGGTAGTTGTCGAAATCATTGTAGACAACAGTAGCATCGGGCTTGCTTCTTTTGGCTATATGCGAAAGAAGTCCGGAACCGCCAAACAAGTCCACAAACACGGTATCTTCAGGGAACTGTTCCAAAACTTTAATAAACTCTTTAGCAAACATTCTTTTTTGGCCTACAAATGGCAGTGGTGCAGATAAATTCATATTCTTCATACGTTCAAGTCAAATTTAATGTTTTCAACTCCGGATAACAGTTCCAGAGTCCGGTCAATGTTATTTTCATATATATGCACATTTCCAAGGTCAAGGGTTATGGACTTCAGGGGAAGCTCCACCTGCCTTGCCATCAGATAAAGATGATAAATATCAGCCGGAAGCCCAAGGTTCGCATCAGAACTACGCTGATATGCAGATAGCACCAGTTCTCCCTCGTCAATTTGGAACTGCACAAGGCTCAGGCAGGGTGCCTGGTTGCTTTCCACCCCGGTTTCTCCAAGAAACAGGACATAATTCTTGCTGTTGCGCTTTTCCCGGTTAATCCTGGTTATGAGGGGTGGAAGCTTTTCAAAGTAAGTTGGATAGCTGTTTACAAGGGTATGGCCGCAATAATCCCACCAGGTAATCCCTGCCTCTTTGTATTTTTCCACATCCCGGACTCCTTGCATAAACAGTTTCAATTCCTCTTTCAGCTTTTTCCTGGCTATCCCGTGGCTTTCAAATATGTCAAGTAAATCAGCGGGGGTCAGCATGAGCCTTTCGTTTAATAGATACTTGATACGGCCTTTCCTATTGGTCTGGATTTTGCCCGTTTGGAGTATCTTGTCTAATGTCTGGTAATACTTATTCATGAGCTTTATTTTTGGTTGTACAAAGGTAGCTCTACCGGACAACACAAGACATCCCCGGCACATCAATCACACTGCACCGAGCGTGCAGTGCTTTCCAAACCGTTTGATAACATCATACACCTTACGTTCGCTTACCGAATATTTATTTGCCAAAAACGCCACTGCATAAGTGGTCTTTTCACCTTGTTTTTTCATGACCTCATACTCCGTATATAAGTCTATGAATCGAAGGTCATCCTGCTTGCCGCCCAAACTTATAAGCATTTCAAGCGGTTCTCTGTTAAATTTAAGTGCTTCAAACAATGTCATATCCAATCATTTTTGTACTTTTGCAATGCCAATCATTTATTTAATGCGTAAAAACGCCACGAGAGTGCGGCAGAGGGCATTGCCCCCGGTCGCGCACTCTCGTGGCGTTTTGTGTTAATAAATGATTGGCGTCTATATTAACAGGCCGGGGGCTTTTTTTATCCCTCCCCCGAAGGGATTGTCAATCACTCAATCCGATATAATTCCAAATTGAACTTATCCTTTTTTTCCCAGCCTTCAGCCAGAACCTTCTGGATATACCTTACCGCTTTCGTATAGAAGTCTTTCAACTCATCTAACCGACTAAAAGTATGGTATTCGGGCTGTTCATCCGAACCAAACTTGAATGTGACCGGTAGGGTTTCTCCGCCCGTCTGAACAGCCAGATCGTATGCTGCCTTATAGTTGTACTGGTTCTCCGTGGAAAGCCATACAGGGGCACCATTATAGGCGAATCCGGATAGGATAGCTGCATCAGTCTGGCTGTTATACCAGGACATAACCAATGTGCGGATTTCCTCATCAGTAGGCTTATGCCCGAACTCCTCTTCCATGTAGGAGGCAGAGCCGTTCTCTTTTTCCTGCACATCCCATCGGATGCGCCATTTGTCTTTAACCGGGTTCGTGCATTCCATCAGCGAAACCCCGGAACTTCCTTCAACTCTTCTCATGTAAACACGTATTTGGTTCTACCTTTGCCGAATGTCTCTGTCTTGATGGTCGTTTCAAACGGGAAACCATCCGGCATTTCCTTTACTTGTGCGAGAATATTCTTCATTTCCTCGCTGTTGGTGAAGAACTTCTTTGCCTCGCCGTTCACTTCGATGGCCACAATACAGCGGTCTTCTCCCTGCTCGGTTTTGATACCGGTCTCAAAGTCCTTCACTACAATGGGTAAGTTTACCAGTTCCCGGATGCTTACCACCACTCCGGGGAATCGCTTTTTACCGTCTTCCGGCTTGTAAGCGACATTCAAGTCTTTAAAACTTCTCATTTCTTTGCCTGTTAATTTTTTAAACAACTTATTACAGTCGGCGTGCTTCGTCATGCCGTAGAAACTGGCAATCAGTTCCCGCCGTCTTTTTCTCGATTTTACCTCGTGCATCTTCCGGGCAAACCTCTGTTTGATGCGTTTCCGCAATCTTACATAGTCGGGACGGATAACATAGCCAAGGAAATCAATGCCTTCTTCTACAGGGAACACCCGTTCATTCGGCTTTATTTCCAAGTCTATTTTTCCCATTTGCCCGTGAACAGCATCACGAATCTTCCACAATTCCGCTTTCGTTTTACCGAGTACCAGTCCGTCATCGCAATAGCATAGTAATAACGAACCCCGTACTTATCCTTCAGATAGTGGTCTAAAAATACAGACAGAAGCAGATTTCCTGCCCCTTGTGAACTGCGCAGTCCGAAACTGATACCTTCCGGCAGCAGCTTAACAAACCGCTCCAACAAGACCAACAGCCTTTTGTCCTTGAACACCCTCCGGAAGCACCATATAACAAAGTCCTGCCGCGCATTGTCGTAAAACCTCCGGATGTCAAATTTGTATGCGTAAAGCGTGCCTTCCGGATCTTTTTGCAAATCGGTACGTATGCAGTTCATCAGGTCATGAGTACCGCGCCTTTTGATGCTTGCACCGGTTGTCCGGATATAACGTTTTTGCAGGTGGCGGTCCACCACATTCATGATGGCAAACACAGCGATGCGGTCTTTCATGGACAGGATCTGCAAAATACGTTTTTTACCGTATTCTTCAATTTCCCTCTCATGGTAGCCGCCCAGCCGGAATGAGCCGTCCGCAATGGAAGCCGTCAGTTCGGCGATAATCTTCTCCCTATGGGCAAGCAGGAATCGTCCCTGCCTTGACCTCTTACGATCGGTTCCGCGAAGTACCGAATCGAATGCCTCCGACATATTGGAGTATTCGATGATTTCCTCGATAATATATCCTTCCCTGCGCATAAGCTATTGGTTAATAAACATGGAAGATGAGGGCCTTCCTTTCCCCGGGTCTGACTTCTTCGAACTGATAACAGCCTACCAAACTCCACCCGACGCGTGATTTTTCAGCTTTCCACCTTTTCTGGTGCTGTTGCTGTGGCTTGCTCCCCTCGGCACCGCTTCGGGGACACGTCCCCGCTGCTGTACGCCGATTTGTTAGATTTCCAGACGCGAGCCGACATTCGCATTCGTATTCGAAGCATCGTTATTCGCATTCGCATTCGACACACCGCCATTCGCATTCGCATTGTTGTACCCGCGATAGACCACACGGACTATTGGGGAACTCTACCGCTTGCAAAGTTACTGATTTAACAGGCAAAACAGATAAACGAATTACACTATCATCCAAAATAAAACGGATATACTGCCACCCGCGACGGTGAGCCCCCAATCAATCCAGTCCCAAGGACTTCCCCGAAGAGTATCTTTCAGTTCCAGACAGGAAGCTGCAATGGCCGCAGCATAAAAGGCCGTCCAAGGAGTAAATCCCAATAGACCTACCATCAAACCACCGATAAGATGCTTGTAACGGTTACTCATTTTTAAAAATGCGATAATCTTTTTCATATACCTCAAAATTCTATTTTTTCGACCGGCTTCGCCGGTATTTAAATACCTTTTAAATGGAATTCGGAAACCATCCGAATCCCGTTCTTTCGTTTTGGTCGCTTCGCTCCACGGCTTTGGCGCTTTGCGCTTACGCCACCTCGCGTATCGCCTTATACGCTGCCACGCTTTGCGCCCGAACGATTTTGCCACGGAAGGCCAGACGCGAGCCGACATTCGCATTCGTATTCGAAGCATCGTTATTCGCATTCGCATTCGACACACCGCCATTCGCATTCGCATTGTTGTACCCGCGATAGACCACACGGACTGTGGCGGTGCTTATCCAATACTTATCGGAATAGTAGGTAGAAGATGATCCGTTCAGATTACCCACCGGAACCAGGTCCATATACTTGCCGTGCGCCACGCCTGTAATCCATTGGTCACTGGCCGTTTTTCCCTGTACCCAGCGCACCGTGCCGTCCGGCATCCAGATTCGCCATTTGCCCACATTGCCGCTGTCGTTCGGCAGATCCACGCCGTCCATCATGTCATACTTGTTGCCGTAGATGTCCTCGTAGCCCAGGCAGCAGATATTGTTCACCTGCACCACGGTCGCCTGTCCGTATTCGTCCCGGCTCTTATACCAGGCATACTGATGCACCAGGCCGTCAATCAGCGAATTCGTGATTTTGTTGTTGATGACATACGCTTCGTCATAGCCGATGGTATCTGTCATTCCATGGTCGGCCGTTCCACCCGTTGTCCGGTTATTGTTATGCTGACCGGCACCGCATTGTTCCTGCATGTCCCTACGCCCGTACTTTGCATAGCTCAGGTTCGCGATGCGGCTATGCATCAGGGCATCTATCTGCTGCATGCCACGCTGCTGGCTGTAATAGTGGAAGTCCGTCCAGGTCATGCTTGCCGTAGTCGAAGCTCCGGTTATGCAGGCACGCAACTTGCTGCCCACTACAGAACTGCCCACAACGGCACACAGATGTTCCTCATTGGCCACCCAATCCGGTTCCATGTCTTCTATCTTGTCGCTGTGGCTCAGCACCACGCAGTCAAACTCTGCCGTGTTCAGAATGGAGAAATGCAGGGCTGTAGCACGTTCCGGAACGTCTGCTATCAGATACATGCCGCTTCAAATTTCAAGCCGATGGTCGGCACCACAATACTCTTCAGGATGTTTCCCTCCGCATCAGCAAACACACTGCCGATAAGCTCTGTTCCTGGAACGCTCGGAAAGCGGACACGTCTGTAGCCGGATACATCCACCTTACATACCGAATAAGCCTTGTCAGTCGTATAGGATTCCATCAGCGTAGGTTTTCCGCTCATGATCTTGCGTTCACCCAGCCAGCCGCCCTGCGTTTCCTTGATGGCATCCAGCGTCAGTACTGTTGCTTCCGGAACAGGGGGCATTTCGTCCTCCGGGTAGCTGCTGTAGCAGGCGTACTTCTTGTTGTTCAAATAATCGTTGATACCCTTGCTCCAGTAGAACGGCTCATACATCATCCAGTCTCCCTCGCTGCCGTCCAGCTTCGCCACCGTGCAGTCGTTCATATCCTCCGCATCGGCATAGAAGTTCGAGCTTTCGTCATGCAGGGGGAAATAGGTCATCTCCCCGTCCGGGTTGTTCACTTCCACCTGCTGCCCGGCTATCTCCACTTTCCGGCTCGTGGGCATCTTGGTCACCTTGGCCAATACGCGGTGGCGCTTGGACAGGATGGCATTCACATGCCCGCTCATTTTGTACGTATTGCCGAACTTGTATCCGGTCCTGTTGTCCAGGTTTGAAATATTAGCATCATCGGCCACGCTGTCATCAAACTCAATCATCGTATAGGGCGGCTGCTTGATGGTCAGTTCCGGATAACGGGCGGCATACTTCTCCAGTTCCTCATCAGCCAGATACTTCGTCAGGGTCAGCTTGCCCCTCAGTCCCGAATGCCTGTCATCCACGGCACCCGTCTGCGTGTACGTTCCGTAGTCAAAATACTTCTTCAGCAGGCTTCCGTCGTCTTCCCGGTCTATCTCCAGCACAAAGCGCTCCAGCTTGCCGCTGCCGTTCAGTTTGGCCTGGTGCAGGCGTTCCAGCATGGCAAACCCGTCGATGCCGGGGCAGTTGGTGTAGCGGTAGCCCCGCACGTTGTTGATGCCTTCCAGTATCAATCCGCTGTCCTGCAGCTTGATCAGATACTCCAGGAACAGTTCCTCAATCGTGTCCGGCAGGCATAACTGCACAACGGGCGCACCGGTGGCCAGTTTCACACGGGTCAGCCCCGTACCCCTCACGTCCAGTTTCTTCAGGCGGCCCTGCCAGCTCAAGTCCAAAGTAGCCACATTGCCGTTGTCCCCGTTCCGGGCCAGCCGGTTGTTCCGCATGTTCACTTCTTCCAGAAGCAGCATGCCGTTCGTCGAAGCCATGAACGAGCCGTTCCGGTAACCGCTGGCTTTCTCCACGCTCATGTCGAGTTTTACCAGTGAGGTCAGCAGACCGAAGTTGAAGCCGATTGCGAACGCATCCTCGTGCCATACCAGCTCCTTGATTTTGGCTGCACCGATAATCTTCAGCGGGTCGTTCTCACCGAAGGCACGGGTCAGCTGCAGGGAATGGAGCACGTCCGCATCCACCACGCCGCTGTCGGCCTGTATACCGTTTGAGGTGGATAATTGCACACGGTAAGGGATGGTCAGCCGGTACTGCATCGGTTTCAGTTTATAAGCCTTGTCCAGCGATGCCGTACTCTGGTAGAACTGGGCACCCAGCGTAGATACATAGCCGTACTCCACCTGCTTCAGGTCGTACCTGCGTTGGATGAAGTAGTTCCGGTGTGCTTTTAACGAACCCTTCAGACCGTAGATTTGCGGATACGTCTGTTTGGCACCGTCAGCACCCACCGGCATTTCGTTCAGGAACGGATAGATGTATTTGAAGATGCCGGACTTGTTATAGAGGCGCGAGCACCACTTCTTCATCTGTTCGGTATCGAAATGGTCTATGGCTTTCTGGATACTGAAGGCACTCATGAAGCTTGCGCCCCCGTTCCATCCGCTCACCATAATCTCCACAATCATGTCCCAGCAATTGGCCACGATGAGGTTCCACAGCCACGAGTTATGACCCTGCATCACATAAGCCCCGTCGCGCTTCGTCTGGCGGTTGTCGTCATACTTCCCGGTCAGGAACGACTTGTTGTCAGAACCCAACTGGCAGTCGCCGTCATAATAGTCAATCGACCATTTCACACTGTCCCATGTGCGGATAAGCATGTTCTTCGCAAGCTGGTCCACGCCGAGGTTGAACTGCACGTACAGATAGTAGGCAATCAGGTGGGGAAGGTCGAAATACTTCCCGGCCTCTTTCCTGAACGTATCGCTCTGCCACTTGGCGGTAGGGAACTTGTCGCCGTCGTCCTCATAGTCCACCCCCTCGAACGAATGGGATTCCGTGCTGTAAACCATGTTCCTGCCCGCAGCCGTTTCCTTCACGCACCGGTAAACAAAACTCATCATGCGGTCGGTAGCCTTGTACATCTTATCGTACACATCCCCTTTCCCCAAGTGGTCTTTCATATTCGGTTCTTCCTCTGCATCCCCTCCGCCGTCTGTCCAGAAGGTATCTTTCGGGTGGTTGAACTCCAGTCCGCCGTCAAAGTTGTAATCCATGAAATCCTTGTGCTCCGGTTCGCTGCTCGGCAGCCACTGGAACAGGCACAGCGGATTGGAGTTGTTCAGCGTCTCGAAGCAGACGGGCAGGTACTGCTTGTGTCCTGCCTCGTCGGCTTCCAGATAGTTCAGCGTGTCGCCCTCGCCCCATTTCTCGCCGCCGATGGTCTCATCCTGGCCGAAGATAGGGTAGCTGTCGCTCTTCTCGTTGTTCATGTTGTACTGGCCGTAATAGGTCAGGTCTTCATCAACACTCTTCGCTACGAACAGGTCGCACGGCAGGCCGTCGATGGCCGAACGGTAATCATCCTCCAGCCCATGGTCTTTGGCGTAACGCTGCGCGGGCGTAAGCAGCCCCATCTCTTTCAGTCCGTCATTGATAAGCTTCGCACCTCCGGTATTGGTGGTCATGGACGAGTCCGAGAAGTCGCATTTGGAACATGCCAGCTTCGCGCCTACGGAGTTCCTGCGCAACTTGAAGAGATTCTTCTTGCCGGTAGTTACCACCGGATTCTTCTGCCTGCCGTTTCCGTCAATCTCCCCGTAGCTCAATGTAACCGTCCAGCCGCTTGCCGTCTTCTGGAAGTAGAAACGGAAGTTCTTTCTGGCATAGTTCACGGAAGAAGTACCCTGAATACGGACATATACGTTGGTAAGGATAAAGTCAAGCGTCCTGTCCTCTCCGTTATAGAAACGGACCTCCCTTACCAGCTTGTTGGCCTTCTTGTCGTTCAGCTGGGCCAGTGCATCCACCACGTTCAGCGTGTCGCTCTCGCTCGGAACCTCACTGCCCACACTGCCCGTGCCTATCAGTACCAGGATCGAGTTCCGGCGCTTCTTCATCAGCCCCATCAGCTTCTCCATGCTCACCGTGTCCCCCTCGTTCAGCACGCGGTTGTCCTCATCCAGCGAGCGCACGCCCGGTTCCCCGTCGGCATCTTCCAGGTGGTTGCGGTCCACGATGTAGTTGTTCAGCACCTCGTCCGAGGTCAGCGCCTTGTTGTAGATGCGCACACTCTTCACGTTCAGGTCGGCACCTGCCGACTTAAATTCCAGCTGGCTCTGGATGTCAAAATTCACCTTGTCGAGCCACTTGGAAGCAGCCGACTCTTCACCGTTCACATAGAAACCGATCAGCGTGCGCTGTTCATTGGTCTGCACGTTCGGATAGAACACGTAGGTAATGCGGATATTCGTACCCGGCTGGAACTTGGTACCCACCGAGTCTTCATAGCGCAGCACCTGTCCGGCATCCATCGCCTCGGTCACCACACCGGTCAGGAACTTGGCCTCTTCCGGGGTCACAATCAGCCCGTACCGGTTGCCGTTGTCCAGCTGCCCCAGGCAGGTTGATCAGCTCCGCATTCGTGTCCGTCACGTTGGCCGTGCTGTATTCTATCTCAAGTGTCATGCCCACATCACGAATAGCGAAGCCTTCGGGTTTGTCCGCCTCGTTGAAGGGGCGGTACCCACCGTCAGCGGTCAGGGTCATACCTGCACCGCCGGCCAGCAGCAGGCGGTCCTTGTGCCAGCCGCTACCGGCACCATATTCGTTCACGCTCCACAGCACGTCCCGGAACTCCATGCGCTTGTCACCGCTCACCCAGCTTGCCGGGTTGTTTTCCGTGTTACTTCGTCCGAAGGCGTCAAACATACACACGGCATCCGGTGCCAGCGTGGCTTCAATGTCTGGGTGCGATGTGGTGTTCACCCTCACCTCAAGCACGGCATCACCGCACGACACACGATAGTCCAGCGGTTCCACGTTCACGTTCGTCCGTCCGTAGCTGCCGGTCTCACCGCGTTGCAGCAGGTCTTCCTTCACCACGCTGCCCCGGTCGGTCACTTTCACACGGGCCGTGTACGCATCGCGGTCATAGCCGGCATACGTGAAGTTCCATGCCGTGAACTGCTCTGCCTCCAGCACCGGGTGTTTCCAGTCACGCTGGAACCCCGCTGCCCGGTGGCTGAACATCATGCCGGCATACGCTGTCACACCGCCGCCTGCCTTCAGCAGCGTAATGTAATGCACCCGGCTCACCACACCGGAGTTCTCATGCTGTGCGTAGGCTTCCACCACGTTCGTACCTTCCTGCATCTGCGTCAGCGGGATAGTCACGTTCTTCTGCTGCACCCCGCTGCCGGCCGAAAGACCAAGGGTAAAGGCCTGTCCGCCGTTCACACGGTAGTAGATGTTCTTCTCGCCGCTCGTACCCTTGGCCGTAAAGGGGATGTTCACGTCGTTCCGGTACCCGCCGTCGGCCAGTCCGTTGCCCACCGAGTAAGTCGTCTCCAGCGTCATGGCCACCATGGTCACCTTGGCCGTGGCCGTCTTCATCAGCATGCCGCCCTGGTAGGTAGCCTGCGCCTCCACCTGCACGGTATAGGCGGTGGCATCCTTCAGGTAGGGCGATGCGTCAAAGGTGTAGCTCTGTCCGGCTGTCACACCCACAAACTCCGCATCCTGGAACTCACTGATCACGGTCGAACCGCGTTTCACGATTACGCGGGCTTTCAGGTCGCTGTAGCCGTCCACCGTACCGCCACCGGCAGTACCCACACCCACGGAGTATTTCACCACAAAGCCGCTGCCCAGTGCCAGATACTGCGAGGCGGGAAGTCCCGCACCGCCGCTGTCCGTCAGGTCGATGTTCACCACCACCTTGTCGTCATCCGTGTACTTGGAAAAGCGCACTTCCTTCGAGCTCTCGCCACCCTGGTTATCCTTCTGCTTCACCGTCATCACATACTGGGTGCCGTCCTCGCTGTCCTGCACATCCACGTCCGTCACCGTACCCACCATCGCATCGAACACCGTTCCGGATGTAGGAGGTTTCGTCTCGCCGCCCACCAGTTCCTCGGTAGGGGTACGGTTTGACAGCTCTTTCTTCAGAAACGCTTCTACATCGTCCCCGGCATAGGCATGCCAGGTGCCGTCCGGCTGTTTCTGGTTCCACGGTGTTTCAAGATTCATCGGATGTTCAGTCGCATTGATGATTCCGCTTATTTTCCTTTTTGCCATAATACTGTCCTTTTATAATAATCATTCATTTATCAGTTTTACTGCTACCGTTCCATGCGTCCGACCCGTTCCACGGCTCGTCGCCTTTCCAGTATCCAAGTCCGAAACAGCTGCTGATTGCAGACCATACCAGCCTTGCCCCGGCATAGACAGCCGACAGGGCACGTTTTCCCACATACGCAGCCGTTATTTCCTTACCGCCTATGGTTATCATCGTCACTCCTCCTCATAAATCAGATACAGCGTATTCGCATCCTTGTCCTGCAGTGCCTCATAGGCTTCCTCGCTCATCACCTCATGCCGGTAGGCCAGCAGTCTCAGGCTGCCGCCTGTTCCGGTATATACGGCATCACCCAGCAGGTAGAGCTTGTCCGGCAGGATGGCTGTCCGGTCCGCATTCATGAATATGCCGGCAGGAGGCACACCCGCCACATCCCAGTCCCCGTACAGGGTGGAGTCCATGTGGTAGGCGAACTTCCCGGCATCCGCTACATACACTACGCTGCCGCCCGGTTTGGTACTCTTGTCAGGTAAAACGTTGCCTGTTTCCATCCATGAGGAAAAGCGTGCGGTAGCCCCGCCGATGGCTGCTGCCGTAGTCTGTTCCACCTTGGCAGCGGCGTTTTCTGCCTTGGCTGCCGCTTCGTTGGCCTTGGTGGCCGCTTCCGTGGCGGCCTGGGTCTTTTCCTCCAGTCCGGCTACGGCTCCTTCCGCTTTCTTGGCGGCAGCATCGGCACGGGCGGCGGCATCGCTCGCAGGCTTCCCTATCAGTTCCAGGGGGACGTTCACCATCTTTCCGTCCTTCTCGCCGGGCAGTGATTTCACACCGCTCAGCGAGGTGACGGTTTCCAGATCCTCCACACCGGTAGAGACTGAAGCACACGGTCCAGCACTTCCTGAACCAGTTCTTCTTGCGTCATTTCTGCCATACTCATTCGTTTTTATTGTTCCCTGCCTGCAGCAGTTCATTCAGTCCGTCAATCACGCAGGGCAGACAGAACTGCTCTATCACATACCGCACCATGCCGGTCTCCTCTTCGCTGTATTCCTCGTCCCCGGTACTGTCCAGTATCTTGAAGGCAAGCCGGTGCGCCTTGATGCCGTTTGCATGGGTATACAGCAGGTCGGCCACCTGCTCCCGCACGTCCATTGTCTGCCAGTCCGTCCGGCTGATACCGGACGGAATCCTGAATTCCTTGAAGTTCATTTTTTCATATCCGTATTGTCTTTTATCGATGAATACTCACTGTATAGGCATTGTATTCGTTCGCGCTGAATGTCAGCAGGAACTCCGCCGCATCCCCGTTGGCCATCTCCCAACATTGAAGATTCCCGAAGTTGTTGTCCCGCAAGTAGGGGTGCTGCCCGTTGTTCACGGACTGCCCGTTAACCGTAAAGTGGTCGGTGCGCCCGTAAACCTTCACGCTCACTCCACCGCGTTTCACCACTGTCAGCCGCACGGCAAGGTCGGATGTCGAGTCCGCCCCCAAGCCCAGGGCGATGCGTAAATCCGCCAGCCGTGGAAGCATCACCACGCAATCGTTGTAGTTGGCGACCACTTCCACATATTTGCCCTTGTTCAGATTGATGTATCTGGCTTCCTGCGCCTGGCTGAATTCCAGCCAGTTCAGCCTGAACCCTTCCACCACCCCCTTCAATATACCGTCTCCCTTGCCCACAAAAGCATAGTTCCGGTTGCTGGTACTTCCGGACACGTCAAACACCAGTCCGTAGTTCACATAGTCGCCCCGCGTATTGATGAACCTCCCCAGCAGGGGCATTCCCAGGTCTGACCAGGTACCGACAATGGACTGCATGCCATCCCCGTTGAAACCGATCAGCGTGTCATACAGGTACATCCCCTTGCTGTTCCCTTCCCGGTCAATCCCGATACGGCCGTACGAAATGCTGAACCCGCCTATCTTGCCGGTATTCGCATCGATTTCACCGGTAAACTTGCCGTTTCTCGTTTCGATGCTCCCGTCCTCCAGTATCCTGAAGTTTCCGTTGGCTGTCACCAGTCCCTCCAACTGTATATGGTCGGCTGTCAGCTTGATTTTGCTTACCGGGTTACCCTGTTCGTCTGTATCTTCCACACTGACCCCGATAAGGGCCACCTTGCCGCTGGCATCCTGGGCATACAGCCCCGCACCTTCTGGCTTGATCACCAGCCCGGTTTCTTTCAATGCTTCACCGTCCTTGTCAAACACCGCTGCTGAAATCTTCACCAGCCGGTCGCTCTGTTCAAACAGTGTCCGGTACTTATAGGCCAGGGCATCTGCCTTGTTGGTACTGAACACCAGTAGCGAAATGTAAATCACGCCCGTAAACGACAGCTTGAAGTCTCCCGTACCGTTCCAAAGGCCGTCCAGCGTGAACATCTTCTCGCCGCCAACGGGCAGGTCTTCTTCATGGCCGAACAGGTTGAAGTTTTCAAACCCGGTCTTGTCAGCACCCACAAATTCGATTTTCAACCGTCCGGTCTTGATGACCCGGTAGCTGAAGGACAGATACACCACGCCGGGCACCCGTTCGCCCTGGCTGTTCGTCTGCCGGTACTCCGGTACCAGCCGGAAGTCCTCCAGTTTCTGCATGATATAGCTGTTCCGGATATAGGCATAAGGCACCTTGCCGTCGGTCCGTATCTCGGCATGCCCGTCCGGCTTCGTACCGTAAGGACCGCCGTTCGCCCAGATCCAGCGTCCGCCCAGGGTGAACAGCGTAGCCTTGCTGCCCGTCTTCCATTTGTCCATGCCGTCGGCAAAACTGCTGTTGTCCAGATAGCTCTGTTCTTCGCGTATTTCCTTGCGCAAGCTCTCCACGGCCGAATGGATTTTGCCTTCGGTTATTTCAAACCGAGTCAGGATGTCCTCGCCGGTCATCAGCACGAACGTACCCTTCAGCCACACGTTGTCGGCATACAGGCCGTTCCCCTTCGGTTGGTTGTCTGCCGGGAAGGAACTGCTCTTGATGCCGTCCAGCTTACCCAACCGACAACGAAGGCAGCCGTTGAAGTTCTTGGCCTTCACACCGTCCAGAATATCGATACGGGGCTGCCCGTCCTCCGTGGCCGCAATGGATATAAGGTTCTGCCGGAGCGGGTTTTCGGTGTTGCCCATCAGCACGCACTCATCGCCAGCCTCCGGCTTCACCCCGCCAAACTCGCTTACCGGAACCAGCACACCATCGGCTATTACAGAAGACACCTCCACCCAGTAGGATTTGAGTTTTGTTCCGCCTGTAACCGCACAGCGCATCAGGTCATGGGCCACAAAACCCGATTCCTGCTCAAACACGATGCGGTAGTTGTCGCCCTGCTTCACCACGTCCTTGATCTTGCCGTTGGCAGCGGACACCACCAGCTGGCCGCACACGCTGCGCGCCTTCTCGATCAGCAGTTCCAGCGCCACCAGGCTTTGCCGGGCAGTCACTTTGTCCACCGTCAGGTTCGTCAGTCCGGTCAGCTGGTCAATCCACAGCTGCCAGCCCTCACCGGTCAGCCCGTCCACGAACTCCGTGCTGCGCAGCAGTTCGCGGATTACGGCGGTCAGGTACTCGGCATTGCCCTCACCGTCCACGCTGCCGCAGGGCTTGCCGCCGGTATCCTCTCCAAAACTCACGCCCTTCAAGAAGCGGATGGACTCTTTGGCTGTGTCCGGCTGGTTCTTGTTCAGGAACTCTTTCTGGCTGCGCCGGGCGGAAACAGGTTGTTGTCCGTGGGCAGCGTCTTGTCCCAGCTTCGTATGATGTCCGGAAGGGCAGCGCCTTCCGTCTTTGATTTCGTATAGCTTTTCAGCGCACCGATGCTGTCCGTCACCTTGTCGAACTTGCCCACCTGCAGCGCATCGCTTATCTCGATGTCCATCTGCCCGGGTTCGTTCACCTTGCGGCTGATTTTAGTGATACGGCTCTGCCGGTAGCCTTTTCCCGGGAAATACTTCCGGCTCTCCAGCTTCACCCGTCTGCCCACAAACAGGTCTATGCCGTGCTCCTCGATGTATACCGGGTCTGTCGGGGCTTTGTAGGCGGCAATGTCCAGCCAGTGGTCCCGGTTGTACTCGTCCACCGCAACCGCAAACTCCTCTTCGGCCAGCCGGTAATACTCATTAGGCATCCGGATATTCCACAGGATATAGGTGTCGCCTGCTCGGGGCACCAGCTTGCCGCCCGGCAGCTGGGTGTCGTCATCGTAGGGCCAGATGGTGATCAGTTCGAATTCACGTGCCGCGCTGTCGTAGTTCACCTCAAAGTAGTGGTCATCGCTTTCTCCCTGTCCGGCAAGGTCGCCCGTCTGGAACGACACGCGTTTGGTTTCTCCGGCCAGCTCGTACTGGTTGGGGTCAAAGTCCAGTTCCCCGTCCCGGAAGTAATAGATGGTGAATTTGTTCCCTTCCTCGTCCGTCACCTCCTCGCTGCGAACCGAACTGACCGTACCCACCCGGTGGGGGTAGATACCGCTGAAGGCTTCCTGCTCGTAATGGTCATAGATGCCGTATTCATCCACGCCCTGCTCGATGTACTTCTTTCCGCCGGGGAGCATCAGACGCGGGCTGCCGTATTTCTCCGCATCGATGTTGCGGGTCGAGCCTACCGGGAACAGGCGCGTATAGAACTTGGCCGTGTTGCTCGTATCTCTTTCCAGGGAGGTCAGCCCCTTGCCATAGCCAAGGGTGATTTCTTCCCCGTGTTCGCAGCGGCACACGTTCACAGTCTGCCCCTCAACCCACCATTCCACCTTGCCGCCTGCCTTTTCCGCAATGGCTTTCAGCGCTTCGTCGCAGTACATCCCCTCGTAGTCTATCGTGATCAGCTCCGTACCTTCCACCGTACCCGTCTTCCAGTCGGTAATGTGGCCCATGCCGTCATTGATGGCTTTCACCACCATCGCCACATGCTCGCGTGGCGTGGCCGTCAGGGTGAACAGGGGGTTCGTGTCCCCGTCCGTCGTTTCCAGCACCAGGAACCGCTTGATCAGGCTCTCGATACCGTACAGCTTCAGGTTATACTCCCATTCACCCTCGCTCACCTGCTTCGGCGTGTAGCGTTCCGTCAGCCAGTACCGTTCGCCCAGATAGTCCGTGTAGTCGTTCACGTCCAGGGGCAGGAAGGCATAATAGCTGAACGACAGGGAAAGCACATTGTCTCCCTGCACTTCCTTGCTTTGCGTCGAGCTGTCGTTCACGGCCACATCCGCACGCTTGTTCCCGGCTTTATCATATATCGTTAGAAGCATATTCTAATAGCGTTTGAATTGTCGTGCAAGCGAGTGTCAAAGAGCTTGCTCGATTTGACCGAGCGCAGCCGACAATCAGCTTGCTGAATGGTTATATAATCGGTTTCGGTTCCCGGAACTTTACCCGGAACTTTCCGGCATGCACACCTTCCGTCCACAGGTAGGTCAGCGGGGTGAACTTCGTACAGTCGGCATACTTCACCCGCAGCTGCAGATCCAGCTGGGGGAAACGGATCTCCAGCCAGCCGTCCTTCCCTTGCTTCAGGAAATTCACAAAGGCAAAGTACTGCTTCATCCAGCCTGCCTGGGTCTTGTTGTACAGCGCAAAGTGCAGCGTCACGTCACGCGCTTCATTCCGTGGGGTCAGCACGGGGCTGTATTTTTCCCCGTGCTCTTCCCGTATGTCCACAGCCGTATCCTTCTTGGCCTTGCTCGGGGTCAGGATGGCCGTCAGGTTCTCCATGCCCCCGCGCCGGTCTTCCACCAGGAACACGCCGTATTCCGTCCAGATGTCCGTGCCGTTCACCAGCACCAGTCCGCTCAGTATATTGCCCATATCACTTCACTTTTAGTCCGTCACGTATCATTTTCTTTATCACTTCCTTCAGTTCGCCCAGGTGTCCGGCGCTCACACCGGTGTTCTCGGCTATCCGGGCCAGATGCCCTTCAGCCGTGTCCATCTTCTCCACCACGCTTTCCAGCCGGTCATCCATGCTGCTCCAGTGCTGCAACCCGCTGGTGAACATGCCCTCCAGCTTCGTCCCCTGGTCCTGCGTCATGGCCGTAAAGCCGCCCGCTTTCGCACTCTGGCTGGTACCGCCGGCTTCGGTCTTGTCGTAGCCCGTGGCTGCCGCCAGGTTGTCACGCAGGGCAAGGGCTTCGTCCACATACTGCATGTACTCTTCCATCAGCGCGTTCCGTTCCGCCTCGGTCAGTTCGTTGTCCTCCATGGCCTTGCCGAACTTCTCCCACCAGCCTTTCAGTTTGTCGCTGTACATCTCACCGATCTTGTTGCTCAGCATCGCCCGCATGAAGTACTCGGATATATCCTCCGCCGCATCCTTGGCACCGTACTTCATGTTCATCAGATTGTCGATGAAGCTGCTGTACATCCCGTCGAATGAAATACCGGTCAGACCTTCATACAGCTGGTCGGTCAGTTCCTCCAGCTTGCCGGCCTGGTCTATGTAGTCATCCAGTTTTTCGGTCAGTCGCCCGCCGTAACCGCCCTTGCCGGTATTCTGGATTTGCGTCCACATATCCACATTGCTGCGCAGCGCCTTCATCTCCTCCGGGCTCAGGCTCCACAGGTTCCCGTCCCACCGGCGGCCAATCTGTCCGCTCAGTTTGTCTATCTGTGCCTGGTTGAAACCACCCCAGTAGTAGTTCCAGCTGTGGTGACTTCCGCTGTAGCGGGCCTGTTCCTTTGCTATCTGCAGATAGTTTGCATTCGTTTCTTTCTGGTATTTGTAAGCATCCCGGTAAGCTTCCACCGATTTTGTCCCCTTGCTTGCCTTGATGGTATCGGTCAGGTCTTCGATGGAAGTCTGCAGTTTCTCGTTCCGGTCTGTAAGACGGTCTATAGCCGCCTGCACTTCCTTGGCGTTCCCGCCGATGCCGAACAGTTTGTTGAAACCTCCGAAAGACACCGTGTTCAGCAGTCCTCCGATACCTTTCACAAGGGAACCGCCTATCTGTTTGAACAGGTCTCCGCTGAGGATATTGTCGAGTATTCCGGTTATCGCATTGAAAATGGTATCTATCAATGATGAGATAATCGGGCCAATACCGTCTTTCAGCAAATCCAGTATGGAGAGAATAGCCGATATGATCTGCCCGATGACTCCGGCACTTGACAGGGTCTCGGACATCTGACTGATGGCATCACCGACCTTGCCTCCGATATTCAGTTTTGAAAGACCGGTAAGCATGTTCTGGATTCCTTCAAATGATCCCTGCAAGGTTCCGCTCGCAAAGCCGTGCAACCCGTCGGATACCATGTTCAACCCGTCAACCGTGTCCTGGGAGGCACTTTTCACCTCCCCGGCAAGCGCCTTCATTTCAGAGGTGGCGTTCAGGTATTCTTCGTCAGCTGAAACGCTGGACGATTGGGCCGTTTGAAGAGCGATTTTGGTACGTTCTATTTCTGCCTGGTTACCGCTTTCAAGAGCCTTGTTGTAATCGGTCTGCGCCGCTTTTAACCGAATGAATGCCGCTTCCTGCTGCAGTTCCGCATTTTGCACGCGTGTTACGGCATCCCCCAAAGCGTGCATCTGCGTTTGCAGCCGGGCAAAATCCAATGTCCCGTTGCCACCGGGGAGCATGCTTTGAATCCGTTCGATGGCATCGTAAACAACCTGCTGGTCTGCGGCTCCCGTTTTTTTGAACTCATCCGTCTTGACATACTGTTTAAGTTCGCCAAGCAGGTTCTTCATCTGGTCTGCAAGCAGACCGGTCAAATCCCCGAACGCTGCTCCCCAGTCTATCTTCTGGGTAAGGGCTTCCATGTCCACTTTGTGCACAGCCGCATCACGCTGCTTCTCCAAAGTCAGCCTTTCGCCCTGGGACTGTGCCTTGCGGATTTTCTCGGCATATTCTTCAGCGATGGCCAGTTTCTGCTGTTGGAAGGTCCCGTATTCCTTCAGATAGTCACGCATGGCTTCCGCCTCTTCCCTGTACACGTCCGCCTCCGCTTTTTTCCGGGACGCGGTGTTTGAGGCACGGGCTTTTTCAAGTTCATCCTGTTGCTCCCGGGTAAGTCCGTTATCTCCGGTGGAAAGACCGGCTTCCTTGTTCTCACGCTTCCAGTCGGCTTCCTGCCGGTTTATCTCTTCTTTCCGGGCGTTATAGTCATATTCGATTTGTGCCAGTTTCTTCTCGGTACCGGCTTGCATACGGTCTATCTCTTCCTTCCGGTTCTCGGCCTGCAGGGCGGCAAGATCCTGCGCCAACCTGCGCTCTGTGGCAAGCCGTTGCTTGGCTTCCGCTTCCGGATTCTTCCCGGACTGTTCGGGGTCGGTATGTCCGCCGATATTTCCTTTTTTGGCTGCTTCTGCGGCTTTCCTTACCTCTTCCTCCGCTTTTTTCAGATAACCGTCGCGTTTGTTTTCGGCATTTTTCAACAGTATATCATAAGCTTCCTGATCATGTTTCTTAATGGCAGCCTGTGCGTCATAGAACTGCCCGGATTCTGCCATGCTTGACTGCATGATATATTGTCCCCATTTCCCGAAAAAGCCCATGGCGCTTTCCGCCTCTTCCGGTTTCTGCGCCTTGATTTTATTCACCTCTTCATCGGCTTCTGCAGCTTTTTTTACAAGGTTCTGGACATTGGCCTGGTGCAGCAGGACCTGTACATAGTCCTCGCTCTTTTGGATAAGGGTATCATACCATTCGGAAAGTGTTTTATAATACCCGAAAGATTCCCCGTACTTGCGGTTCAGTTCCTCTACCTTCGCCTTTTCCTGTTCCTTGCTGCCGGTGAAGTTCTTTATCTCGTCGATGACCGATTTCAGTTCGAAGCGGGTACGCACCATCTGGGCACGGCCGTCCTTCTCTATCTCGGTCATTTCCTTGAGTGATATGTTGAATTCATCCACGCCTTTTTTGGCACTGAACAGGTTTTTCGTCCAATCCCAGATTTCATCACCGTACATCACAAGCAGCATGATGCCGGTGGTCATGGCCGTCTGCCAGGAAAAGAGCGAGGACAGGACCTGTTTCCATACCGGTGTGCCTTTCTTGCCTGACTTCTGCAGCTCATCGTATTCCTTGCGGGCACGGGCCAGTTCGTCCGTAAAAATCGGCAGGTTGTTGGATATGGCCAGAAAGAACATCTGCGGTCCCATGGCCAAAGAAGGCATTTCACGCGCCATCTGCTGGATGCTGTTGTGAAGCCCGTTGAACTGGCGCTGCGCGTTGGGCATGTCTGCAGGGGTGACCTGCACGGATTCCGATTCCTCCTGCAGCAGTTTCAGTTTGCCGCGCAATTCCTCAAGCTGCTTCTCCAGTGCATGGATCTGCGCGATATTGGCACTCTGGTCCAGATTGGGGGCAGCCGTCTCCCCGGCAAGGCGCAGCCTTTCCAGTTCAGCCTCCAGCAGTCTGACGGTATTACGCAGTTCCAGCGCCTCACGCTCGGCCTTGTTCATGCCGGGCGTGAGTTTGTCCTTCATCAAAAATTCAACTTCTACAGGTTTGCTCATTCCAGTTTGCTTTGAAAAAATCCTACTATATCGTTCGCTTCATCCTCGGCGCTGTGTTCCGGTCTGGAATCATCGTTTCCGCCGCCTTGCTTTTTCCGCACATACCGCGGCGCGTCGCTCAGCATCAGTATCAGCGTCTGGTAATTCACCCCGTCCAGAATGTAGTCCACACTCCAGCCCGTCGCACTCGCTATCTGCCACACGAAGCCGAAAGGGCTATGGGAACCTTCATAACGGGTCCTTAACTCCCCTTCCTTGCCTGGCTCAGTCTCGGACTCATCGGGTTCGCCCGTGCCGCCGAGCTGATAATACGCATAAAATCCTTCGTGCCCATCAGCCGCTCAAACGTTCGGAACAGCGCCATCAGATACTTCCACTCCACAAAGTTCCGAAGCACCCATGCCGTCACACCGATACCCACATGTCGCGACACATAGCCACGGCACACCGTATAGGCCAGCAGACGGCTCACAGCCTTGCCATGTTCCGCTACAAAGCTTAGTTCCTCGGTCTTGTCCTTCGGCTGCCACCCGGGTTCTACACCCATCTTCAGGTATTCCCTCGCCAGCAGGATCTGCCCGCGCAGTCGCGGGCGCTTCATCGTCACACGCACCTCCAGCGGGCGTTTCAGCCATGGGAGCTTCCACCTTTTAAGAGGAACGGACACGCCGCTGTCCAGCAGCGCATCCGCACACTCCATTTCTATCAGTTGTTCCAGCCGGTCAGCCATACACTATCCCTCCTTGCTTGTGGTCTCCTTGCTTGTGGCCTCCTCACTTTGAACCGAGGCAGCCGCCGCTGCTCCCGCTGCAGGCAGCTTGTGCTCTCCCCACTCTTCGGGCAGGGTTTCCGAGTCAAACACGCCGTAGGGCTGCGAACCGTCCTCCGGCATAGCCACCTCCAACGTACATTCTATCTTGGCCGTTTCCGTAAGCGTCAGCTTACCGCCCAGGTTGCTCAGCAGCGTGCCGTTCGGTATCAGGATGCTCCGTCCGCTCACCAGTGCCAGTTCGAAAGGACCTTGCATCAGCAGGGCGGCTTGTGGGGCGGTCCAGCCTATTGGGTTCTTCTTCTGGCTGTCTTCTTTCGCATAGTGCAGCGTGCCGCCCAGCAGGGCATGCAGGTTCTTGTAGTCCGTCTGGATTACGTTGAATGTGGGGGCGATGCTGCCGTTGCTCTGCGGAATGATCAGCACGGGGGCACCCGGTGCCTGTTCCGCCTCAATCTTTGCAGCTTCGGGCTTCTGGCCGTTCAGGTCAAACGAGCCTTTTTCAATATAGCCTATCACGAAGTCATTGTATTTCACGGCTCCCAGGCCGTACATAAAATTCTTGTTCATCTTCTTTTCAATTTCATGGTTAATAACACACCGGCCAAGATGCCGGCCAATACACCTGTCATAAACGTCCGCATCCGGTTCGGAGGGCGTTTTTCTACCGTTTGAACGTCATTTGAAATTTCACTCTTGGTTTCGCTACGGATGCGCGCCAGCTCTTCTTCATACCACAGCACCAACTGTTGCAGGCTGTCACACGAGGCTTCGGCCACAATGTTACCGCTACCGTCGCTGCCTACCGTCAGGTTGGCCTGGCCGCTCTTCCCGCGATACACCGCGCCTTCAGGAAGTTTACGGAGGCTGTCCGCAGGTATAGACAGCTTCACCGAACTCGCCGGTACCCCCGCCATCACCAGTCCCGCCCGTCGGCTTCCGCTCGCGCTGTCGGCGCTTGCCGTTTCCGTCTGTGTCTTCTCCGCCGTCATGCTCTTCCTGCTGCTTGCGCAGCCCGCCAAGCACAGGACAGTCATCATGATGACGGCAACTGTTGGCAGTGTCAATGGCCTTGCGCAGTCGCGCCATTTCGCGCTTGTTGGCCTGCAGGTCTTTTCTTGTTGCATTCAGTTCTTCTTTTAAGGGTACCACAATGTTGCTTACCAAAACGCGGGTGGCATGTTCCGCGTTGTCCACACGCACACCCTCCGCGTCGGCTTCGGCCTTCATCGCTTCCGCTTTCGCTTTCCTCACCGTGGCACGCAATGACCCGATGGCTGCTACAGTGCCCACAAGGCCGCCGCTAAGAATGATGTTCATAAATTCGCTCAAATCCATACCACCCGTTTTTTAGTCAGTCAACCTTTTATGCTGCTTCCTCGCGTTTCTTGCGGAATAACCCGATAACCCACTGCACCAGTCCCGTGTCAGCCACGCCGTTGGCCACAAGCGAGGCACCAAAGCCATACAGCAAGGCAATGTCCCAGCTCACATCACTCACAAACCCCGCATCAAGCCACCACAGCAGCATCACGCATACCAGGCCCACACACCAGCTTACCAGCTGCGTCACCCAGCCTTTCATATTAGGGAACAAGCCCTTCAAACCTTCGGTAAGCACCACCACACCGGCTGCAAAACCGGCAAAGGTGCCAATCATTGCGTCATAGTCCGTTGCCGGAACATCGGTCCCTTGGGCCATCACAGCCGATACCACACCGAGCATCAGCATCATAAACAGCATCATTCGTTTCATTGATTGTTTCTTTTATTATTGGTTAATACCTATTTCTTTCAGCCATTTCTGTACATCAAAGCTGGGGCAGGCTTTGGCCGCCAGCTCGTTGTGTCCCACAATGCGCACATCCGGGAATCTGCGGTGGAAGTCCTTCACATACTTCTCCAGTGCCTTTTTCTGGCAGCCGGTACGCGTGTCCTTCGGGGTCTTGCCATCCTTGGCCACACCGCCGGCATACACAATGTGGCGGCTCACGCTGTTGTATCCCTTCGCGCCGTTCGTCACTTCCCACGGATCCACCTGCGCATCCTCGTTGTTGTTCACCAGTCGTTCCACTCCGCCCTGCAGGTGGAACAGGTCGGTATAGCCCACCTGTTTCCAGCCTCGGCCGCCCTGGCTCACGGGCGAAGTGTGCCACTTCCGGATGTCCGCCGATGATACCTCACGCCCCTCCGGCGTTGCCGTACAATGAATTACCAGATACTTCAACTTTGCCATATCATCTTATCCTTTCTGGTTTTGGGTAATGGTAATCTTGGCCGTCTTGCTGCGGTCGGCATTGAGTGTAAGGGTCAGCGTACCGGTTTTCTGACTGCCACTGTTTGCACCGGCCGAAATCTTCACACCGTTATCCGTCGCTTCCACCTTGAAGCCGGCAGGGGCACTGCCAATCTCATATTCTCCACTCGCGGTCACAGTCACCTCCTCGCTGCCACCGGTTGCCTCAAGGGTCACACTGGCAGGATCAACTGAAATCATCTTCTCGCTCGCCTTGAACACGGGGTTGCTGCGCTTGTCCAATACCACCACTTCTTCACCGAAGGCAACGTTCGTATCGGCCTTCATCAGCATCTTGAAGAAGTACAGTTCGCTTGCGTTCGAAATCTTGTCAATCTGAATCACGTCTTCATCGTCCTGCAGGTTCACAGCCGCAAACAGGTTGCCGCCGGCATCGGGCGAACAGAGGGTGCACACAATCAGATCATCGGGCCAGGCGGCAAGCGTCTCTATGGTAATGCCCTTGTAGCGGCGGGCATTCACGTCGGTTTCGCTCGTGTTCTTTGCCTCGCGCTGGGTCAGTTCGTCGTCATACTTGTCAAAGTCGTTCACACTCATCAGGATGCGGAGGTCCGGGTTGTTGCGGATGGCTACAGGAATCTTCGCACGCATAGCTTTCAGTCTGCCCAGCATGGTCGATTCTGCGCTGTCCACCACAATCACCTCAGTATCCTTGGCCATCTGGGTCAGGATGCCGTTAAACAGGTGGTCGTCATCATCCCCATATTCGCCGTTCACATAGTGGTCACCCAGTTCAAATTGCACCTGTTTGGCCAGCTCGGCAAGCAGGGCGTTCTGCGCTTCGGGCGGAAGTTCCGAGAATACCAGGTTGCCCTTCGGCTGCCACTTGCGCCAGATGTTCTCGAACGTGCGGGGGTTAAATACCGTAAAGGCCATGAAGTCCACCGGGTCAAGGCTCTTCTCGTCGTAGTTGAAGTTTCCCTTCGAATCCTCCACACCGGGGTTCTCCTTGCGCTTCTGAAGCATCTTGCCGGTCTTCAGGCGCGGCAGGCTGATTTTCTTCTCCACACCGGGAATCACCATGATCAGCCCCTTTTCCACAATCTCATTGCTCGTAGCGGCAAGCGTCAGCAACTGTTCCAGTACCTCGCCGCTGTAATTCGTGTTTCTTACAATTATTGCCATAGTTCAATCACTTTTTACGTTTGTCCTTAATTTCTCGCATACGCCTGTTCCAGGGGCTTTCTTCACCATTCGGTTCCAGATGCAGGTCTTCCATCACACGGCGCTTTACCGGCAGTTGGGCCAGGGCCTTTTCGCCGTTCTCGCGGTCATTGGCCAAAAGGTTTTCGTAGATGGGGCGGGTAGTCGCATCAATGCGACCGTCCTGCTCGGCTGCGTCAAGCAGCTGCTTGCGGGCGGCAAGGTCTTCGGCTTCAGCCTTGTCTTCGTAGGTCTTCACCTTGGCCTTCAGGTCGGTGTTCTCTTTCGTAAGGATAGGTACCTTGCCTGCCTCTTCCTCCAGTTGGTCCATCAGGCGGAACACATCCGCATCACTCGCGCAGTCCTTGAAGCGCGGGCGTTTCTTTACGTCTTCCAGATTCATGTCTTCTCTGTTTTTTTGTGGCTCAACGAGCCGGTTATTGAATAAAGTATATATCTGCGCCGGTGTACTGTCTGCCGGCACGGGGTCTGCATCATAGATGTCGTCTATGAAACCGAGGTCCAGGGCTTCCTTGGCGGTCAGCCAATGGTCCTCGCCGTCAAAATAGGTCTGTTTCACTTCTTCCTTGCTCATGCCCAGCCGCTCGGCATAGATTTCACTCAAGCTGCCTTCCAAGCTTTCTATCTCTTCCATGCAACGCTGCAGGTCCTGCTTGTTGCCGTAACACCCGCCGCTCACACTGTGCAGCATCAGACGGGCATATTTGCTCATTTCTACGGGCTTGCCGCAAAGGGCTATCACACTGGCCATGCTGGCGGCTATGCCATCCACATAAATGCGGATGTCGGCCTGGCTATGGCGCAGGGCATTGAATATCGCAATGCCGCTGTACACTTCCCCGCCGTTGCTGTTAATACGCACATGGATGCGTCGGCTCACGCGTTCGGCTTCCATCAGCTCCTGGGCTATGCGCCCGCTTTGCACCTCCGTATAGTCTCCGATGTCCCCGTATAGGAATATCGTACTGGTGCCGTCGTCACTCGTTGTAATATTGAAAAATCTGCTCATCGTCATGTCTTTACCAGCGGTTTCCCCGCCTTTCGATGGTGCGAAAATAGAACATTCCCATGGCACCAAGAAACCGCGTCCGCATCATAACGTTTTCTGGCGTTATCATAACGCTGTAACCCGTCATCATGCGTACGCGCTTTTACAAACCCCGCTTTTTCATGCAATTTTGTAACGTGATTTACAACTAAAAAGGACGATTTATGGCAGATTTGACGAATGCCCAGAAAAAGGAATGGGCAAAAACTTTGTACCTCAAGGAAAACCTCACACAGCAGGAAATCGCCGACCGGGTGGGCGTGTCACGGGTGTCCGTGTCCAACTGGGTACGGGCCGGGAAGTGGGAGGAACAGAAGGTGGGGCTTACGCTCACAAGGCAGGAACAGGTGGCTAACCTCTACCGGCAGGTGGCCGAAATAAACAAGGCCATCGCCGAACGGCCCGAGGGGGAACGGTTCCCCTCATCCAAGGAGGCTGACATCCTTGGGAAACTGTCGGCGGCCATACGCAACATGGAGCAGGAAGTAGGCATTGCCGACATCATCAGTGTTTTAACCGGGCTCATCGACTGGGTACGGGCGGCCGACCTTGAAAAGGCAAAGGAAATCACCCGGCTGGCCGATGCGTACATTAAAGACAAATTATAAAGGGATAGACAATGAAACAGACTGACAGACTCGCTCTCCTCGATTGGGAGAAGTATAAAGAAGACATCGCAAGGGCTACACCGGTCGACCGGAACATGACGGCAGCCGAACGGGAAAAACACCGGGAATATCTTGAGAAACATCCCATAGAATGGATCAAGTTCTTTTTCCCTAATTATGCCAAATGTGAATTTGCCGACTTCCAGAAAAAGGCTATCCGGCGGATCATTGCACACGATGAATGGTTTGAGGTGCTTTCTTGGAGCCGTGAGCTGGCCAAATCCACCGTCACCATGTTCATCGTCATGAATCTCACGCTTACCGGACGCAAAAAGAATGTGATTCTGACCTCCAACAGCAAGGACAATGCGGTGCGCCTGCTCGATCCCTACCGGGCCAATCTCGAAGCCAACGGACGCATCATGGCATACTACGGCAAACAGGAACTGCCGGGCTCATGGACTGAGGATGAATTCACCACCAAAGGGAAGGTCTCTTTCCGCGCACTGGGTGCCGGACAATCTCCGCGTGGTTCGCGAAACGAGGCCATACGTCCCGACGTACTGCTGGTCGATGACTTTGATACGGACGAGGATACCAAGAACCCGGACATCATCCAGAAGCGCTGGGACTGGTGGGAAAATGCGCTGTATCCCACAAGGTCCATTTCCGAACCTACACTGGTCATCTTCTGCGGAAACATCATCGCCAAGGACTGCTGCGTGGTGAGGGCGGGCGAAATGGCCGACTCCTGGGACATCGTGAACATCCGCGACAAAAACGGTTTTTCCACATGGCCAGAAAAGAACTCGGAAGAGGACATCGACCGCACACTGTCCAAAATATCCAAAAAGGCGGCACAGGGAGAATATTTCAACAACCCGATTTCCGTGGGAGAGGTATTCGAAAACATTGCATACGGCAAAGTTCCGGCACTCTCCAAATTCAAGTTCCTCGTGGTGTATGGCGACCCGGCACCGGGCGAAAGCAAGGGTAAGAAAGGCAAATCCTTCAAGACGGTTTCGCTCTGTGGCAAATTGGGTGGCAGGCTTTACGTCATCAAGACTTTCCTGGCACAGGCGCTCAATGCGGAGTTCATTGACTGGTATGTCCGGATGCTTGAATTCGTCGGGGGCAAGACCAATGTCTATTGCTACATGGAGAACAACAAGCTGCAGGACCCTTTCTTCCAACAGGTGTTCAAACCGCTGGTGGCAAAAGTACGCCGCGAACAGAAGATTGCGCTGTTCATCCGGGGCGACGAGGAGAAGAAGACGGACAAGGCTACGCGCATCGAGGCCAACCTTGAACCGCTCAACCGCGAGGGGAACCTCATCCTCAACGAGGCTGAACGGGACAATCCGCACATGAAGGAACTGGAGGATCAGTTCAAGTTGTTCACCCTGACCATGCGCTATCCGGCCGACGGACCGGATGCGGTCGAAGGGGCGAACCGTATCATTGACGAACTGATCAGGCGCATTGAACCGCCCGTATTCCGATCACGGAAGGATGTAAGAAAACGGAATAAGAAAAGATTATGACAACTCTAAAACAATAGGACTATGAGCAAATTTGTTGAACTTACCGATTACGATGCGAGCATCCACCGAGACATCCTCGACGCACTGGTTCGCGAAGACGAAACGGTCATTGAGGTTTGCGAGGACAGGGCCATTGCCGAAATGCGGTGTTATTTGAGCAAACGCTACGACTGCAACAAGATTTTTGCGGCCACCGGGGACAACCGGAACCAGCTCGTGCTGATGATGGTCATCGATATGACGGTCTATCACATCTTCTGCATCCACAACCCGCAGAAACTTTCCCAGGTACGCAAGGATCGTTACGAACGGGCGGTGGAATGGATGAAGGCGGTGGCCGACGAGGACATTTCAATCGAAGGGGCTCCGCTGTTACCCGAGGAACAAAGGGCGGGCAGGTCGGATTTCCGCATTCAAAGCAACCGCAAACGAACGAACCACTGGTAAAAAGCAAGCATCATGAAAAAGAAAAACAGAAAAAACAACAAAGCCGGCATCATCACTGTAGGGGGAAACTTCACGTTGCCGGGACAAAAGAGACCGAATGTGATTGTGCTCACACAGCCCAAACGCTTCGGGCTGGACATTTCCGACTACATGGCAGCCGTAAGGGCGGCCGAGAATGTCGATTTCTCGCGACGTTACAAACTTTATGACCTCTACGAGGACATTCTGATGGATACCCACCTTTCCTGTGTGCTCGAAAAGCGAAAGAATGCCGTGCTATGCTCCAACATGGAATTCCGGGTGGACGGGAAGCCCGACGATAAAATCAACGAACAGATACAGTCGCCCTGGTTCAACCGGCTGGTGGGTGACATCCTTGATGCGAAATTCTGGGGCTTCTCGCTCTGCCAGTTCTACAAGCTGCAGGAGTGGGTGGATTATGACCTGGTACCGCGCAAGCATGTGGATCCGGTCAGGGAACTCATCCTGCGCCACCAGACGGACATTACCGGCCATTCCTGGAATGAATATACCGACCTGCTTTTTGTGGGTTCACCGTCCGATTTGGGGCTGTTGGCCAAGGCTGCACCTTGGGTCATCTACAAACGTAACACCACGGGCGACTGGGCACAGTTCTCCGAGGTATTCGGCATGCCCATACAGGAATATATCTATGACTCCGACGACGACGAGTCCCGCCAGCGGGCCATGGAGGATGCGGCCAACGCCGGAAGTCTGGCGCAGTTCTTTCATGCCAAGGACACGGAACTCAAACTTACGGAAGCCGGAAACAAAACAGGGTCTGCCGATGTCTATGAACGCCTCTGCGAACGGTGCAACAACGAAATTTCCAAACTGATACTGGGCAATACGCTGACAACCGAATCGTCCGAAAAAGGCACACAGGCTTTGGGTACGGTTCATAAGAAAGTAGAGGACAAGGTGCTGGAGGCTGACCGGAAATACGTGCTCAACGTGCTGAATTACGACATGACGGACATTCTGCTGCGCATGGGCATCAATACTGAAGGGGGGACATTCTGCTTTCCGGAACCAAAAGAAACGGATGCCGGTACCAAAATATCCATCCTCACGCAGCTGAAGAAGAACTTCAACATCCCCATCGACGACGACTATCTCTATGAGGAATTCGGTATCGACAAACCGGCCAATTACGAGCAGCTGAAGGCGGAACAAAAGACGGCTGAACAAGCCGACCAGATTCCAAGCCCGAAGAAGGAGCCAGAGCCAGCGAATAAGGGACGGGATGATGAACCGACACCGAAACAGAAAAGAAACTTCCGGAACTGGCTCAAAGGTTTTTTCGTGAAAGCCCCGGCAGACGGGGCAGCTTTAGACTGGTAGTCGACAGACTGTATGCGGCTGATAATGGCAGCATCTCCATGGAGTTTGACTTCTCCGAAGAGGTGCTGCGGCGTGCCTTGCTGAACATATACAGCAGGGACTTTCATCCGGCAACCGAAATCGAAATCAACCTGTTCAATGAAATATGGGCAAAGATGGACAAGGCGGCAAAGGAAGGGTTCAGCAAATCCAAGGCCATTACTCCGGACGAGGATTTCAGAAATGCCATACTCCGGAACAATGCCGTATTCTCGGCATTCAAGGTACATCGTATGCAGAATGACATGGCACGACTTTTATTGGATTCAAACGGCATTTTAAAACCGTTCGACAAATGGGTACAGGAAGTCTTGCCCATTGCTTCCCATCAGGTTCGTCACTGGCTGCGGACGGAGTATGATACGGCGGTCATCCGGGCGCATCAGGCGGCTGACTGGCAACAGTTCCTGCGCGAACGCGATATTCTGCCCAACCTCAAATGGCTACCGTCCACCTCCATTCATCCGGGGGCTGACCACCGCCCGTTCTGGAATACCATCCGGCCGATTGATGACACGTTCTGGAACATCCACCGACCGGGCGACCGGTGGAACTGCAAGTGCGACCTCACTGCCACCGACGAGGAGCCGACACCACTTCCGGACGAAGACGACAAGAACAAGCCCCAGCCCGGACTGGATAACAATCCGGGAACGGACGGCAAACTGTTTTCCGACAATCATCCATATCAGGCAGAAGCCCACAAGGGTGCCCAAAAAGCGGTGGATAAACTTATGGCCCGTATTGACGAGATGATTGCGGAAATGCCGGACTACCTTACCGGGGAGGAAAAAATGGCCATTGCCCGGAACAACCTCGAAATGGAAAAGGCTCTTAAAATCAAAAAAGGAAAACCTATGGATGTGGATAAGGCGGACAAACAGAATGCAAATCCCAAACATGTGGAAGAGTATATTTTGGATTCCAAAGGAATATACCGCGATAAAAGGGGAAACAGATACCGGAAGAACAGCGATTACGATAAAAAACGGGATACTCCATACAGTATCAACTGCCAGACTTGCGCACCGGCATACGCTTTACGATTACGTGGATGGGATATTACCGCCAAAGGCAATGTCGCAGGGTCTAAACTTGAATATCTGAGTAATGGACGTGCTTTTGAAGTCTGGAAAAACACCGACGGTACTCCGGCGCAACATATAAGTATAAACAGCTGGCTTGCGCACAAAGGATACCTGAAAATGACCCCTAAAAGGTACATGGAGTATTTCAATGAGGTATGTAAGGAAGAAGGCGTGTATGAATTGTGCATCGGCTGGAAAAGCGGGGGCGGGCATGCTACAATCCTGCAACGGTTTGCGGATGGTGAACTAAGGTATATCGAACCCCAAAGCGATAATTCTGCCGGTTCAGGAATGGAATGGAAAGACGTAAAATATTTATGTGAAATAGGAGCTGCGACTTCCCACAACTGCAGGGGAGTCCTGAGAATTGACAATAAGCTATTCGATGTCTCCTTCCTCGATATTTTCGATACATGAATCGATAACGTCAAGGGATAACGGACCGGTTATTTCGGTTGCGTCTTTACCGTCATACAGATAGACGAAAGGATAACCGGTACAGGAGTCCCCCGGAAACTTGAACACATAGGCTTCCTGGCCTTCATAAATACCAAGGTATTCGAAGGTGTCACCGTATTGCTCAATAAGTACACGGGCCTCGTTCTTTACTTGTTCCGGTATATTCATAACGCATAAAAGGCATATTGGAAGCCTCGGTTGCAAAGTTATAAATTATTCTTGAATTACTGATGATTATGGACATAAAAGATTTTACGGAAATGATAAAGCGGAAACGTGACAGGCTGGACAGTATGATGCGCCGCAAAATGCCAGTCATGGTAGGACGAATGGCCAAAGACCATTTTCAGGATAACTTCCGGCAGGGTGGATTTGTCAATGGCGGTCTTCACCCTTGGCCCAAAGCCAAACGGCTGTCCTCGGGAGGTACCGATGCCGCCAGCAATTACGGCACGCTGCTCTCCGGTAGGAGCATCTTTTCAAGTCGGTCGGATATACACCTGCCGACTACCGGGTAAGGGTGTTCAACGAGGTGGTCTATGCGCCCATCCACAACTGGGGCGGGGAAATCGACGTCACCGTCACAGACCGCATGAGGCGCTTTGCATGGGCCAAGTTCTACAAGGCTTCGGGGAAAAGAAAAAAAGCCGACACGGGGCAAAAGAAACGCGTTAAACGACATACCAAACCGAAGGAACTGAATCCGCAAGCACAGTTCTGGAGAAACATGGCACTTACCCAAAAAAAGAGACTGCACATTCGCATCCCGCAGCGCCAATTCATGGGCGAAAGCGAAGAATTGAACAGCCGCATACGGGAGAAGATGGATCAGGAAATTACCAACATTTTAAACAGCTAAGGATATGGAAGAAGTTTTTATCGCAATCATGGAACAGATTGCACAGGAAATGCCGGAACTCTCGCTCATCGATGAGGACTACGGACAATTGGAAATGGGGGCAGAAGAAGACCAGTACCCGGTCACCTTCCCTTGTGTATTGATTGGAAATACAAGTTCTGACTGGAACGACCTCGGATATGGGGTACAGAAAAGCGAATCCATGCTGACCGTCCGGCTGGCTATTGATTGTTACGACGATACAAGCTACGCATCCGGCACGTATGACAAGGTGAGGGAAAGGCAGCAGCTGGCCGGGAAATTATACAAGTCGCTGCAGTGTCTGCAATGCACGGACAACGCTTCGCCGCTGGTACGCGAGAAAAGCCGCTCGTATGCCATGCCACATTACATCAAGGTCTATGAAATGACATTCTCATTCACACTGCACGATGAATCGGCCATGCCGTCATCTTACGGGGAATAGCTCAAGCTGGGCGGCAGTCAGACGGGGGGCTTTCACCTTGGGAACAGGCTTCAGATTGTAGTCTGTTCCCTCACGTGATTTCCGGCGGATGATGGTCATGATACGTTCCTCGGATATAAAGAATTCGCGCTCCGACAACACTTTTAAAGCGTCGTCGAACCGCAACCGCTGTATTTCTGTCCAATAGTAGTAACGGCGGCACAGTGCCTCGTCACGCAGCTTGATCAGTTCTTTATCCCGTCCTTTGCCCATACATTTTATTTCTCTTACAAAAATAACTGATTTCCATCTATTTTAAGAACAAAAGCGCCGCAATTATAACAACTGCGGCGCTTTCTGTTTACAGGGTTAACGGGTTTCGGCTACAAACGGCAGAAACTGGGTTCAATGCGAGTCCATACGCCGTTTTCAGGGTTGCGACGGCTGAAGTAGTAGTTGGTGGCATTGCGCTGCACCACATTGGCTTCCTTGAACAGGCGCATGATGTCTGCATACTCTTCATCGAACTTGTCTTCCAGTTCGTAAAGCTTTGAAATGCTCTTGTAGTCCAGGTCGCCCATCTTGTTGCGCTCCAGCAGGGTCATGGCCATCTGATACATCGGATCATCAGAACCTTTCTCGCTGTTCTGCATGTAGCGCTTCAAATAGTCAATCAGACGGTCGGCTGCCATGTCAGCTCGTTCATCGAAGCCTTTCACCTTGTTGCTTTTCACCTCCAGACGGAAGTCTCCGTCCGTAATGGTATAGCTGCGCTGTTCGTCGCTTTTCACCTGACCGTATTCCTTCATCACCTTGGTAAAGGCATCGGCTTCTTTTTCCAGCCATCCGCGAAAGCCTTTGACATCCTCAACCAGTGAGGTAACTTTCGACTTCACGTCTTGCATAAACTCACCGCGTAATGCCTCGTAAGTTTCACGACGGGCAATGCGGTCTTCTTTCTCTTCTTGCTGCAGCTGGGCCATAAGGGCTGCTCGCTGTTCTTTACTCAGGGACTTGATGTCCACACCTTGGTTGTTCTTTTCCATTTTAAATCATTTTAGTTGTTAATCAGCTATTACTTTGTCATCCTTCAGCAGCAAAGCGAATGTCCTGTCTCTTTCTGCTTTGGTTTCAAACTTCTTGTATGTCTTCCAGCCACCGTTTATGCCGGTACACATCTTTATCCTCGGGCCTGGATAATCATCCTTTCGTATTATACAGAACCCCGCTTTTATCAGCTTGTCTTGGTCATCTATCCTCATAATCATCCTGCTTTTCCGGTTCATCGTCTATCAGCATGGCCTCCCCATTGGCATACGCCCAGTCGGCCAGTTCGCTGAAAAACTCCGCTGCATCCTGGTTCTCCAAATCGGATGTCGTAAGAATCACGTCTTTTTCTGATGCGCTCAAGCGCTTCATGTGCTTTTTTATCCATATTGTTCTATTTATCGGTTAAACCTCCTTTCGTTGGATAGCCCTCAGTTTGATGGCCAGTTGTTCCAGCTCCGCTGTACTAATCTGAACAAAGGGTTTGCCGGCTATCCGAGGGTTGTTGCAGAATTCGTTCACCCGGTTCCAGTCGGTGGTGTCTATACCCAACTGCTGCATCAGCTTCAGGCAGACGCTGCGTTTCCGTCGCAGTTCCTCGCGAAGTTTCTGCCGCCATTCATCCTGCCCGGTCAGTTTCTCCAAGGCACAGCAGCAGGCTTCATATTCCTTGGATGTCATTTCACGGAGGCTTTCCGTACGGTTCCACGTGTACTGCAGAACGATTTGCTTCTTTAGCCCTTCCCGGTCTCCTGTACAGGGCAGCTTGTTGAACAATGTGTAAAACCGGGCGAAATTGGTTACTTCCTGTGCCATCTTTATTCTATTAATAATTGGAATCCTTTTTCCGTAATATACATATCCTCACGTTCTATCCACGGTTCTCTCAAATCATCATCTTCTTCTTTGGAATCCGAGAAATTCAAACGAAGGCTGTTCTCAAGGCTGCAATCTATTTGTTCCTCTATGTCAGCAATGCTTGCATCTTCAGGAACTGATCCTCTAAACTTTACAAGTACCGTAATTTCTTTTGCCATAATTCAAAAACTAAAAGGTTATTCAAACAACACTTTAATGCCACACGAACTGGCCACATCAAGTTCCAGCTTGGCTCCCTTGCTCAATTCCCAGTCCTTCAGCATGTAGATATAGTCACAAGCCAGCAGCAGGGCAATGTCGGCCCGCATGTGGGCTTTCCAGTGGGCTTCTTCCGGCAGCCCGTTATTGAATGGGTTTACCGGATCGTAGCCCTCAGTTTTCAACAACTCTTCGGCACGGCTGAAGGCTTCCTTGCGCTCATTCATATCATAGTGCGCGATGGCTCCGCTGATGTACACTTTCCCGGCACCGGTCGCTTCACCACGTTGAAAAGCCTTGTGTCGTTCCCACCGTTCCGGAACCACCACACTGTAGTTGCACGATTGGCAGCAGCAGCCTTCTTCTTTCACCGGGAACGGATTGTATCCGTAGCCCTCATACTCTTTGCCGCAGATGCAGCACACTTTCTTTTCTTCTTTCTTTTCCATCACTTCAAATCTTTAATGTTTATTTGGCAGGACGGATGCCATACCTGGATATTCCGGGCAAACATCACATCCCTGGTTTCTATCACTACGTGTCCCTTTGTCTTGGCCCTGCGCAGACGGAGGTCGCTTTGTATGTTACGCTCTACCCAATCGTCCACCACGGCCTCCGCTTCCTGTTCTTTCAGGAGTATCTGGTACAGCTTATTCTCCCATTCCATCATTCAAATAATCCTCCATATTATCGTCCTTCAATGTTTTGGCAGCACCTTCTTCCCATATCACGTAGGGCTCACCGGGCCGCTCCATAAAGCGGCTTTTGCACCAGGCTTTGAAACAGCTTACCATGATTTTCACATCGGCATCATATTCCACCTTGCGGGCGCTTCTACCTGCCGGATGAAGCCCCTCGGCATGGCTGATGAAGATAAACAGTTTCTTGGGATGACGTTCCTTGAACTCCTTGTAGGTTTTGTAGTTCAAGCCGCTGTATTGGAAGCTGTCGATAATCACGATTCCGGGACTGCCTCTGCGCCGTAACCGTTCCTCCAATTGCTCCATCGGTTCCCGGTCAAGGATAATCAGCTTCTTTTTCACTTCACCCATCTTGTGCCGTTTCAGGCTCATTTGGAACGACAAACCGGTACTTTCTTCCAAACTGTCATAAATTACGCGTCCGAAGCTACACAGGTACTTGGCCAGCTGCATCACAAAGCTGCTCTTACCGTTTCCGCTGGCTCCCCAAATAATCCACACGCCGCTCTTGGCTGGGTTGCCTATCGAGGTTTGCCAGTCCCCGGAAAACTCGAACCGGGGAATCTTCATGTTCAGCACCTCACCGGGACTGTAGGCTCTCTTCAGTTTCACGGTTACCTCCTTTCAATTCTTCAATAAGAGCATCAGCATAGTCCACAGCAAGTCCGGCAACTTGTTTTATAGACATTATACCTGATGAATTGCTTCTTACTACCGGAAGCATGCTTTTGGCAATTTCATATCTGCGCTGTTCCCAGTCTATCTCATTCGCTTTTCTCATCTCGCGATGGATACCGATAACAGCATCCATCGCTTGCATTTCTATCTTGCTTATCATGCCTGCACCCTCCTTAATTTTTCGATTTCGGTATATACGCGCCGCAAGCCGCCTCCGGTGCTGTGAACAATCTTGGCAATGTCGGCACCGTCCGGGGCATTGATTTTTGCGACGATGGCAGCCTGTGCCTTCAGAAACTTTTCGCGTTCCTGCGCATCGTCCGGGGTCACCTTGCTGTAGGAGTCACCGTAGCGGCTCAACATTTCGGTATAGCCCACCTTCTTGCCTTCGATGGCGCGGTTGATCTTCTCCTTTAATCCGTCGGCACCCATCATATACCAGGCACAGCAGCGTTCCGTAGCGTTCCAAAGCGCCTTTAACTCCAGGAAGGCTTCATACTGCAGGTCCCCGGCTTCATCCAGGATAACCAGGGGCGTATCAATCGTGCGCAGGTAGGCCACCAGATCCTCATACACGTCGCTGTAGCGTCCGTTGCTGGTCACACCGAATTCCTTGGCAATGTAGCGTATCAGCTTCAGTTTGGTCTTCACCTGGCTGCAGTCCACATATACGGCGTGCTTGTGCTGCTTCACGTAAGCTTTCGCTGTAAAGGTCTTGCCGATATTGGGCATATCGCACAGGATGGCGCTCAGCCCGCTTCCCTGGCACACTTCCAGCTGCTTGCTCACAAACACGTAGGTCGGGGTCTGTGCTGCCAGCCAAGGCATTTCTGTACGCAGTTGCACGCCTAATCTTCGGGCTATACCTACCCAGTTGGCATCACTGACCTGCTTTTCATAATTGCCCCGCTTGATGGCATTGTAAACGCTGGGGGCTATGCCCAGTGCCGTGGCATGGCGGTTGTCACTGGGATAATTTTCACGGTCGGCGGCTATCGCTGCCACAATACGTTGCTTTACTTCATTTGTTATTTCCATTTGAATGCTGTTTTAAATTCGTTCTAACGTCGTTAATTATATCTTGGCTACTGCATCATGCTCGAAGGCACTGATGTCCATATAGGCTGAGTAATCTTCTTCCTCGGCTTGTGCAGGAAGGGGAACGGCTTCCGCCTGTACCTCTGTTATCAGCTTTGCTTCCTCTTTGGCAAGGATGCCCACACGCTTGATCTTGCCGTCCTTCATCATCTTGTCGAATTGAGCTACATACTTGGACTGTTCGGTATAGGCTGCCTTGTCGTACTCGGTCTGCTCGGCTGTATTCTCATTGTAACGGGCTACGGGCTTGCAGGTGGCGATATATCGTCCGTTCTGGTAGATATATACCTCGTTGATGGTTCCGTCGGCATCGGGCAGATAATAGGCATCTACCTTGTAGTTCCTCGGCTCCAGCTTTTCGATGATTTCCGGGCTGGGCAGTCCGTATTGGTTGTACATCACCGTGCAGTAGGTGTTCTGCCGGATGGTTGTTTCGGTGTGCTGTCCGATGAACCGGTAAAGAACGGCCTTGTCCCAAGGTGCAAGGTTCGGGTTCTGATGGGCGCAAAGCACATCCCAACGGCTCATGCCCGGATAGCGCTTTTGGTTGGGGTGAGGCTGTGCGTTGAAGGTCTCAATGGCGCGTATATCATCGGCTACCAGTTCTTCATAACTATAGGTCTTCACCTTGTAGGTGTTGTTCTTTTCGTCATACACCTTTTCTTCCTTCGGGCGGTTGGCCTCCAGCTTGGCATACCATCGGCCGATACCTACCTGCGTGCGTTTCTCCACACCGTATTTCTTTTCGCGGTTCTTGTGCTCGGCACGTTTTTCACGCGAGTTCCCGGGGTTACACCAGCGGATCAGTGGGAAGACGGTACCGGCTTGCATCAATCCGTCGGCAAAGTCGCTTACCAGATGGTGTTCCACTTCTAACTCGGCGGGGATATACATGCCGTTCCGGTCCAGGGTCTGGAACATGTTTCGCATGCAGTCTAAAAATAACTCGGTAGTCTTGTACCGGTTGTAGGCATATCCCACCACAGCACCGCTCACCACATCGTAGGCATAATAGGCTTTCACTCGGTTGCCATCCTTCATTGGGCGCGGCAGGTCGCGGTCGTCAAGAGAAACCTTACTCAAGGAATATTCACCGATGCTGCGCAGATGATAAGGACGGTAGGCATTGTTAAAGTCCCACTGGCTCATGTGCAGCTTACCGCGAAGGGCCTTGTTCTTGGGGTTGTTCAGGTAGTTGGCTACTGTGGCCGGGCTCAATACCAGCGGATTTCCATCCTTGTCGGTAAAGTCTGCCGGATTCAACACCTCGCCGGTTTCGGGGTCATATAGCTCCAGTTCTCCTTGCACAAATAGATTGTACTGTTCCCACACGGTGGTATTGAAGGGCTGCTCCGGTTGGGCATCGATGCTCAGCAGCAGGCGTTCAATGTCATAGGTCACTTTCCGGCGGTTCTGGTTCATGAACTTGCGGCTGATAAGGCTTTCATAGCCGTTGGCCTTGAAGTCATTCACACGCTTCTTGAAGCGGTTGGAACTGACAGGCAAGGTATGTCCGAACTCTGCTTGGTAGTAACTGATGGCTCCTGCCAGTTCGCCCCAGTTCACCGGCCCGGCCTTCATGGCCTTTCGCATAAACGTGGCATCCTCCATGGCACGCATCACTGCCTCAATTACCGAAGCGTTTACCGTATATTCTTGGATGTGTTCCGGTGGCAGTGCATCTCCGTTGTCAAAACGGAACCGGGTGTAAAATTCCCGGGCTTTCGCATCGATGTGGTAATGGCTGCCGAGCCAGTTTCTTATTACGTCTTCTTTCATATCTCCGTATTTTAGTTTTATCCTTTCCTGAAACCGTAGGGGCATGGTGGCTATTTCTACCAAAACGTAACCTCCCAGACCTCTTCCGGATCGAACTACATTGATTTTCTCCTTTGCCGCTAACTTCTTGTAATTGGGTATCGACATGATGGGAGCAAGTTCTTCTTCGGAAAGAGTGGAAGGATGAACTCCTTTCAGCGTGCGGCTTCTGCTGTAGTCTGCCTTTCCGTTCACCATCACCGGTCGGTCATCGTAAGTCAGGTCATTGTAGGATATGCACAATATCTTTCCATAATACTCCATTTCATTTCTATTTATAAGGCAGATGCCATCTGTTGGGTCTCGTGCTGCAGCTGCATGAAATCCGATACAAATTCACATTGGTAGGTTTCAGTCCGTTTTCCGTCCACGTACACATCCACATCATTGGTCTTTCTGTGGACCACGAGTTTTACACGGGGACCGAAAGTGCAGGTCATGGTCTTCTCGCACTCCTCGAAGGTGGTTTCGCAGTTCGGAATGAAGTTCCCGTCAGTCAGTTTGCCGCCTCGCTTCAGGGCAAGAGTGCGTATCCGGCGCGCCTGATCGCTGTCACGGACAAAATTCAGTGCTTGCCACACAGCCTGACGGCTGCATCCGAATGTCTTCATCAAGAAGGTCTTGGTCTCGTTATCTGTCAAAATCTGCTTTCTCATATCGTCATACTTTTTAATCGTTATCGTTCGTTCAAAGGTTTTCAACGGCTTCCGCTATTTCCTAATCACCCGTCAGTATTTCATGAAGGCGTGTCCCTTTCTGCAGTTCTTCGACCAGCACCTGCATCGCTTCCTCACACACACAGCTCACATTCTCTATCACCCGGTAGGCATCCGAGTTGCTTATCTCATTCTCCGTCATGAATTGTCCAGCCAGCTCCATCGCCTGGTCGGCAATATTCTGCGTATGTGCCGTACTGCCTATCATCGTGCGCAACTTCTGTTTGAACAGACTCTCTGCTGTTCTCGGATTGAAATTCTTTGCCATAACTCTAAATTTTAAAAGTTTATATCGTGGGGCGCGGGGAATCGAACCCCGACGGCTTTCTACGCTTTCTTATTTCGATTTCTCATTTTCGATTTACCAACTCTCCGGCCGTGCCTGCCGCCCCTGCCCGTCTTTCCGGGCTGCCAGTTATCCAGCAATCTATTTGCCTTGTTCTTCTATCATCGAAAGGACAACCATCCTGTCTTCATCCCAAAGCGGAAGCCCCAATTCAATGGTCCGTTTCACCACTTCCATCTCACCGACCAGCCCTACCGCTTCTTTGCGGAAATCGGTATCGTCATACGCATGCGCCTTTCCAATCAGGAAGTCGGTCAGGTTGCCGATAACTTCCTTTTGCCGTTCACATTTCATCTCATAGTTCAGCACCCGTACATGGACATCGCGGATAATCCGGCTGTCCCCATGTTTCTTGAAATCTTTGCAGAACTCATCCTTGTTCATCGAAGTGTTCAGATAAACCGCATGGATGTAATCAAAATCCTCTGCTGTAGGGGTTATCCCCGTCCGTTCCATAAATTCTTGCTGTGTCATAAACTCACTTATTTTATTGTATTATTCTGCATCTTCAATTTTGAAAGAAAAGCGCTTATCCGCCAATACTCTTTTTACAAAGTCTAAGTCGTATCTATCAGCTGAAAAGAAAACTGCCTGATAATCTACACTGGGATAAGCCTTGATTGCTGTTGTATCTACCATCTTCTTGACCAGTCCGTAAAGAGTTTCGGCGGTCTCTGCTGTTGCTTGAGCTATAATTACTTTTGCTTTCATTTACTTTAATCCTTAAAATTCGCTAATCACACGCATTTTTTGTATATTTGGCGCGCTGTTTACATCTTAAACACGCTGCAAATATAGACAAGATTTCTCGATTATGAAAGAAAAACAACAAGAAAAATCGCCTATAAAGCAAAATATCTTGCTTTACTTAGAAAACAAAGGTGTAACCCCCTATGAATTCTATAAAGAATCGGGGGTTACAAGGGGAATTCTACAACAAAATAATGGAATCAGCGAAGATAATATAGCAAGATTTCTCGCTTATGCTCCAGATGTAAATATCGAATGGCTTCTTACCAGCAAAGGAAGTATGATAAAAGATGGTTCTACCGATATTCAAATATCGAATGATACAACCACTTCAGCTATGCCAACCACGTCCATGAACCCAGGCATCGGCACACCGTATTACGATGTGGATTTCATCGGCGGCTTTGATGAAGTGTTTAATTCACAGGTAAACATACCTGCCACCAACATTGTAATAAGGGGATTCGAGAAAGCCAGCCTCTGGTGCAATGTCACCGGGCACTCCATGGAACCCAAAATAAACCATGGCGACATCATTGCCCTGCACCAATGCACACTCAACGACATCCAATATGGCGAAATCTATGCAGTGGTGTTGGATACCATCCGCACCATTAAAATCCTCCGCAGGTCGCCGGATCCGGACAAGCTGCGCTTCATCCCCATCAACACCAATGATTACGATGAACAGGAATTCGACAAATCACGCATCATCAATGTCTTTGAAGTAATCGGAAGTATCAGCAAGTTCTTCTAATTGGTACACGCATGCCTCCTACAGAAGGCTAAAAAAGGACGCACGCACACACTTTTGAAGGAATTTACCTGAAGCAAACTCGTAAATACACTGTAAATCAAAGGATTTATTTTATTATAATAAGGTATATCACACAAACAAGTGTCGTTTTTCCTCTCTGAAAACAGAGAAAAACGGCACTTGCTTTCATTTATAACATAGTTTCCTATTTCGGGCGTACCCTCTAAGAACTGAAAAAGTAACCCCTAAAGTAACCCCTAACTTAAAGAAGTAGTAACCCCTAACAGTAACCCCAATAGTAACCCCTAACCAAATAAAACCAACCGTAGGGGCATAAAAAAAGGGAGCCATAAGCTCCCCAATCAGCATTCAAAGAAATAACGCCTACAAGCCTTTCTAACGGCGCTATTATATCGTTCTAACCATTCCCTTACTACCACCCGAGATGAGCGTAGATTGCTTAATTATAGCCTTTTTCGTGCATATTGTGCCGTTACCAGACAGCCCGGCATGAAGCAGGTAATTCTTGGTTGCCCCCACCTGATCTGCCGTCAGAACCGTATAAACAGCCGATATACTGCTGAAATACCAATCTTTCTGCTTCGTCCCGTCTATTTTATGCAGCAAATGCACATGAATCACTTTTGCCATATTCGTTTCTATTATGCTGCAAATATACCAAATAATGCTTATTTGGAAGAATTTTAAGGCACTATATTTAAAAATAGGCACAAAAAAACGGCCACACAGCCGTTCACACCATCATATAACAAAATCCATCAACCCAGCCATAAAACGGCCACACAGCCGAAAATAAAACCCTTCCAGGCCGTTTTAGCCCCATCTGCAAGCCCGATGTAAAGCAATCCCCCGAATATCCGAAGAAAAGCCCCTCAAACGTAAAGCAGATGTAAGCCCATGTAAAGAGAAAAACCGCTTCGAAATATTCAGCCCATTTTCCCGATCATGCCTAAACCCTTTGGTTTTCAAAATCTTTCGCCCATTTTTCCCGACCATTGAAAAAACCGCTTCGTTCTATGCCCCATAAAAGATCAAGAATCCATGTTATCAAAGCAAAGAACAATACAATGATAGCCACAGCTTCTAGAGCCGACAGGCTCTCGGTATCCAGGAAACTTCTCTTTTTCATGACGCACATCTTCCTAATTTAATGACTATATATTTTTTATTATTTTGCCTTTTCTAAAGCAGCATTCAGTTTTAACACATTCACCTTCTCTGTTCCGAATATGCCCATAAACGGTTTTTCCACAGCTTTATCTACAATAGCTTTTACAGTTTCCTCACTCATTCCGCGAGCTTTAGCCACACGTTGTACCTGCACGTATGCGCAGGCCGGAGTGATGTCAGGATCCAGCCCGGAACCGCTGGCTGTGACCATTTCGGCAGGTACTTCCTTACGGCTCAAGTAAGGATGATGCTTTAAAAATGTATCAATCCGCGCTTCTACTTCAGCCAAGTATTCTGCATTGGTAGGGCCTTTATTGCTACCGGCCGAACTGGTTGCATCATAACCATCTCCGGCACACGAAGGACGTCCCCAGAAATAAATATCTTCCGTAAATAATTGTCCCACATTGGCTGCACCTACCACTTTTCCGTTAAGTTCCACCACCTCGGCATTGCCGGAATTAGGTCCGGCAAACTGAGCGAAAATCCATAAGACTAGTATATAGCATACTGAGAAAAACACACAAAAGACTAAGGTAAGTCTGAATGACTTTATAAAATTTTTCATTGTCGTTTACTTGTTAAAAGAATAATCCTACTACTAAATCTATTAATTTAATACCCACAAAAGGAGCAATAACACCACCTATGCCATATATCAAAAGATTACGACGAAGCAAGGCGGAAGCTCCTATCGGTTTGTATTGAACTCCTTTCAATGCCAGCGGAATCAGAATAGGAATAATGACGGCATTGAATATAACCGCAGACAAGATAGCACTCTCAGGGCTATGCAGCCCCATAATATTCAATGCAGCCAGTTCCGGAATGGAAAGCATGAACAATGCAGGAACAATGGCAAAATATTTGGCCACATCATTGGCTATGGAGAAAGTAGTCAGTGTACCACGTGTCATCAGCAATTGTTTACCTATCTCAACAATCTCTATCAGCTTGGTAGGATCATTATCCAAATCCACCATATTCCCTGCTTCCTTGGCAGCCTGTGTACCGCTATTCATGGCAACCCCCACATTAGCTTGGGCAAGGGCAGGAGCATCATTTGTTCCGTCACCCATCATGGCAACCAGTTTGCCGGCAGCCTGCTCTTTCTTGATATACTCCATCTTATCCTCCGGTTTAGCCTCGGCTATGAAGTCGTCTACTCCGGCTTTCTCTGCAATATATTTGGCGGTCAATGGGTTATCTCCCGTCACCATGACTGTTTTTACCCCCATCTTGCGTAAACGTTCAAAACGTTCCTGAATACCCGGTTTTATGATATCCTGCAATTCTATTACTCCGGCAACTTTCTTATTGATACTTACCACCAATGGAGTACCTCCATTACTTGTAATGGTTTGAATGATATCTTCCGTTTCTTTTGGGAAAGGGTTTCCGGCCGACAAAGCTATCTTGCGGATCGCATCAAATGCACCTTTACGGATTTCTGTTCCATCCTTCAAGTTAATACCCGAGCATTTGGTTTCGGCGGTAAATTTTATCATATGAGCACCATCAGTATTCAAATTACGCATCCGTAAACCCGATTCACGTCCCAGTTCAATAATAGATTTGCCTTCCGGAGTATCATCAGATACAGATGAGAGCAGGCAGGCTTCGATGAAAGCATGTTCATCCACTCCCTGAGCCGGATAAAAACGGGTAGCTTTACGGTTTCCTATAGTTATTGTTCCTGTTTTATCAAGAAGCAACGTATCTATATCTCCGGCTGTTTCCACTGCTTTACCCGATTTGGTTATGACATTGGCACGCAAAGCACGATCCATCCCGGCGATACCGATAGCCGAAAGCAATCCTCCGATAGTGGTAGGAATGAGGCAGACAAACAAGGACAGAAAAGAAGCAATGGTAATGACAGTTCCCGTATAATCGGCAAACGGTTTAAGGGTGATACACACAATGACAAAGACCAATGTAAATGCTGCCAACAGGATAGTCAATGCAATTTCATTCGGTGTTTTCTGGCGGGATGCGCCTTCCACCAATGCAATCATCTTATCCAGGAAACTTTCACCCGGTTGGGTGCTTACCATTACTTTTATCTGATCGGACAATACTTTTGTACCTCCTGTTACTGAACTCTTGTCACCGCCTGCTTCACGGATTACAGGAGCGGATTCGCCTGTGATGGCACTTTCGTCAATAGACGCCAGTCCTTCGATGATCTCGCCATCGGCAGGAATTACATCTCCTGCCTCGCATACAAAAATATCACCTTTCTTTAACCGGGAACTACTGACAGTTTTCAAAGTCCCGTTCACAATCAATTTGGCAGGGGTTTCCTCACGAGTCTTCCTCAGGCTATCGGCTTGTGCTTTTCCGCGCGCTTCGGCAATAGCTTCAGCAAAATTAGCAAATAACAAGGTGATGAACAGGATTACGAAAACCCATAAATTATAAATAAATGAGCCTTGTGAATCATTAACGATAGAGTAGAGCATCACCAAGAACATAATAGCTGTACAAACCTCTACCGTGAACATAATCGGATTCTTAATCATCACTCGCGGATTCAACTTCACGAATGATTGTTTTATGCTGTCAATGACTTGCTCCTTCTGAAATAAAGAAGCTGATTTATTATCTTTCATATCTTCTATTAATATCGTTGTCTGTTATCAGAATTATAAACTCAAGTGCTCGGCAATAGTGCTTAATGCATGTACCGGGAAGAATGATAGTGCGGCAACAATAAAAATAACCGCAAATGTCATCACACCGAATGTCACTGTATCGGTTTGCAATGTGCCGGCGCTTTCGGGAATAAATTTTTTCTTAGCCAGAATACCTGCTATGGCCACTTGACCTACAATCGGGACAAAACGTCCTAATATCAGCACAATACCACAAGAGTAGTTCCAAAACCATGTGTTATCACCCAGTCCTTCAAAACCGGAACCATTATTGGCGGCACACGAGGTGTATTCATAAAGCATTTCGCTCAAACCATGATATCCGGGATTGTTCAGCCAGCCACCTTCACTTTCCACAAATGCAGGCGCATGAACAAACAGATAAGCAGCCAATGCCGTACCAACTAAAATGATAAACGGATGAAGTAGTGCCACAATGGAAGCAATCTTCATTTCACGTGCTTCTACTTTATGACCAAGGAACTCCGGTGTACGGCCTACCATCAACCCACTGATGAACACGGCGATAATAATAAATGTAAAGTAGTTCATCCATCCCACACCTACACCGCCAAACCATGTGTTGATCTGCATGTTCAGCATTTCCATCATACCCGAAAGCGGCATTGTTGAATCGTGCATACCATTGACAGAACCATTGGAAGTAACCGTAGTAGTAATACTCCACAAAGCAGTGGCGGCCGAGCCCAAACGTATTTCTTTACCTTCCATCGCGCCATTATCCTGCGCTATCCCCATTTCATCAATACGTGGATTACCACTCATCTCCTGACTCACATTGATACAAACTCCTACCAGATAGGCAAACAGCATGACACCATATATACTATAACCCAATTTTTTTACGTTTCAGATAGAAACCGAATGCAAATGCCATCGCCATAGGTATGATAAGGATAGACCAACATTCCACCATATTGGCAAAATAGGTAGGGTTCTCCAATGGATGAGAAGAGTTTACACCAAAATAACCACCACCATTAGTACCCAATTGTTTGATAGGGACAATAGCCGCCGTAGGGCCTTGTGATACATATTGTGTAGCTCCTTCCATGGTGGTCACTTTCATTTTTCCGTCAAAGCCCATCGGAGTTCCTTGCACAATCAGGATAAAGCCTACGACCAATGAAAGAGGCAACAGGACACGGGTACAACTTAATACCAAATAGTTCCAGAAATTGCCAATAGTCTGAGTAGTCTTTGCAGCCAGCGCTTTCATTATACCTGCCATGGCAGCCATACCGGTAGCGGCAGTAATAAACTGAAAGAGCATGATGACGAATAGCTGAGTAAAATAAGTCAGCCCACTTTCACCGCTATAATGTTGCAAGTTACAGTTCACCATGAAACTGATACAAGTATTGAATGCCTGATGCGCAGTCTGACCGACATTTCCATCCGGGTTAAGCGGCAGCACACCTTGTGTAACCAACAGTACCATCCCCCAAAGGAACCAAAATAGATTTACCACCAGCAAGGCTCTCAAAAACTGTTTCCAGTTCATCTCCTCATTGGGATTGATGCCACTCAGTTTGAACATAACCCGTTCAACGGGCTTCATAAAATCCGACCAAGTCTTTTCACCTTTATAAACTTTAGCGATATATTTGCCCAAAGGATAGCTGAGCACTACCATTAAGACAATTTGCGCTATAACACCTAAAACTTCAGTATTCATAACTCTTTATTTCTTAACTTACTTTTTTAAAACTTCTCCGGCTTGATGAGAACATACATCATATAGCCGAACATAATCAAACTAACTACAAATAATGCTGTGTACATAACTTGTTTCTCCTTTCTTTTTTAGATCTTCTCGAACCAGTCTATGCATTTAAAGAAAAGCCAAAAGCAAGCTATGCCGCTCAAGGTACAAACCACAAATCCGATTGAAAATAAATCCATAATTCCTTTTTTAATTAATACTATTGTTAACTGCCACGCTATATGCCAATAGTGTGCCATTACCGGCAAACAGGAGATAAGTAATTGATTTATATACAGATATAACAACAAGAAAAGAGAGAGAGCAAAAGAAGATCTTTTCAAAATGAAAAGGGAAGAATATCAAAACAGGAGAATAATTGATTTATTTGCTGCCAAACTGCATAATTCCCCAATTTATTATATAGCTTTGTATAGAGGTTTTAATACAGAAAAACAGAAAGGAAAAATGAAGAAGATAAATGTTACCGTAGCCGATATCACTACTTTAAAAGTCGACGCCATTGTAAATGCAGCCAACTGCTCGTTGCTGGGTGGCGGTGGTGTAGATGGAGCTATCCATCGGGCTGCAGGCCCGGCGTTGTTAGCGGAATGTAAAACATTGGGCGGTTGTCCGACGGGGGAAAGCAAGATAACCGATGCATACAACCTGCCATGCAGGAAAGTGATTCATACCGTAGGACCCGTATGGCATGGGGGAACGCATGGAGAAGCCGAAAAACTTGCATCATGCTATCATACCAGTTTCATACTAGCGAGAGAGAACGGCATCCAAAGCATTGCATTCCCTTGTATCAGTACCGGCGTATATCATTATCCCAAGGAAGAAGCGGCACGTATCGCATTGAATGCCATCGGGGAAGAAATGGCACATGGCTATGAAGGAGAAGTGATTGTATGCTGTTTCTCGGAGGAAGATGCCGAAGTATATCGAAAGCTCTTGTCTTGCTGAGGAAAGTCACGGATCATTTCTATATCCGGAATGTATTGATTCCGTAGCCATCTTTGCTGAAACCATCTTGCAATAATGCTGCCTATGGTCTTTCGTGAAGCAGTAGAATTTGAGTGGGGCTGTTTATCCGTAAGGAATACATAAAAGACTTGGGAACCGGATTCGTCATTAAAAGGTTTTATCCGTATCCCTAACCCTTTCCTGCCCTATGGTTAAGGGTTTTCTTCCTGTTTGTTTTATCTCCGCAAGGTTATGGAGTTAACTCCATAACCTTGGGAGTCAACTCCAAAGCTTATGGAGATAACTCCAAAGGCTATGGAGATAGAATACATCCGTATAAAAAGACTTAACCATAGGGCAGGAAAGGGTTGATCAATGACCTGCAACAACTAAATGCCGTACTCCTCTATCTTTCTATATAAAGTAGTCAAACCTATTTTCAATAAACGTGAAGCCTCGGTCTTGTTTCCTTTAGTATGTTGCAGAACTTTAGCGATATGACGTTTTTCCATAGCGGCCAGTTCAAACTCCGAATAATTCTTGCCGGAATAATCTTCCTGCCGGGCATTCTGTATTTCAATGGGAAGATCTTGTAAGGTGAGCTGTTTGTCGCAGACAATCATGCTGCGTTCTATCACGTTTCGCAATTCACGGATATTTCCTCTCCAGTCGGCAGCTTTCAAAGCTTTCAAGAACTCCGGAGCCATCCCTTCCACCTGTTTCCCCAGTTTCTTTGAAAAGAGTTGGATAAAGCTTTCCGCCAAAAGTTCGATGTCTTCTTTGCGCTCACGAAGAGGAGGGAGGTGTATCTGAAAAACAGAAAGACGATAATAAAGATCTTCACGGAAATTACCTTGTTCTATTTCTTTTTTCAGGTCCCGATTGGTGGCGGAGATAACGCGGACATTCACTTTCGTCGGTTTCGTGTCGCCTATCTTGATGTACTCTCCCGCTTCGAGCACACGAAGCAATTTGGCTTGCAGCTCGAAAGCCATTTCACCTATTTCATCCAAAAAGATGGTTCCGTTATCGGCCACTTCGAACAGCCCCTTCTTATCTTTCATCGCTCCGGTAAACGAACCGGCTTTATGACCGAATATCTCGCTTTCAAGCAGATCTTTGCTAAAAGCAGAACAGTTTACAGCCACAAAAGCATTCTCTTTGCGAAGACTGTTGCGATGGATGGCTTGTGCAAAGACCTCTTTCCCCGTGCCTGTTTCTCCGGTCAGCAAGACTGTAACATCCGTTGCCGAAACCTTTCGGGCCAATGCTACGGCTTGTTGCATACCCTCCGACTTCCCTTTTATAGCGTCAAAAGAGAAACTTTGGGTCTCTTCTGTTTTCACTTTTTCCCCTACATTCTTTTTAGCCTGAGCCATAGCCCGGCTGATTAACGGAATAATTTTATTATTATCATCCCCTTTGGTGATATAATCAAAGGCTCCATTCTTGATTGCCTGCACACCATCCGGAATGTTACCGTGGGCGGTCAAAAGTATCACCTCCAATTCTGGATAGAGTTTTTTGATGGTCGTAACCATATCCACTCCATTGCCGTCCGGCAAAACACATCACACAACACCACTTGGGGATTATGTAACTTAAGTTGTTTCAATGTAGACTGGCAATCGGCTGCCTGGAATACTTCGTAACCTTCCAATTCCATCATACGCGAAAGAAGTTTGCGTATTTGCGGTTCATCATCAATAATTAAAATACTATCCATATATTTATTCTGTTTTGCGTGACAAAGATAGAATAAAATGAACGCTCGACAAAAGGATAATACTTAATTTCTGTTTTATAGAAAACGCTTTCTGATTAGCTTTTTTTAATCTCGGACTTTCTGAACCACTCCCGTAGGGAGTAAACAATAACAAGCTGTAAAAAAACATATTTACTGATCAATAAAACTCATCTTATGATGAACCTTTTTATATTTTGTTTCGTTAAATATACCGGATGACATCTCAATTTACTTCCGTCAATTCCTCCCTATTCTTAATTAATTTAAACTATTATAGACTATGAACAAAATAGAAATAAAAGACTTGTATCTTGTTTTCGGTCCGGAAAAGCAGAAAGCGTTCCGGATGTTGAAAGAAAGAAAAAGCAAAAATGAAATTTTAAAGGCGACTAATTGTACTGTAGCAGTTAAAAACGCCAATCTGACAATCAAAGAAGGAGAGTTCTTCGTAATCATGGGACTGTCGGGCAGTGGCAAATCAACTTTATTGCGCTGCATAAACCGGTTAATCAAACCCACAAAAGGACAAGTACTGATTAATGGAACAGACATTACTGCCGCATCTGATAAGGAATTGCTGGAAATGCGTCGCCGGGAAATAGCTATGGTGTTCCAAAATTTTGGTTTGTTACCTCATCGCAGTGTTTTAAGCAATATTGCATTCGGGCTCGAACTCCAAGGAGTTCCCAAACAGGAACGTGAGAAAAAAGCCATGAAGAGTATGGAAATAGTCGGGCTGAAAGGATATCAGAATCAGATGGTCGGACAACTTTCCGGCGGAATGCAGCAACGTGTGGGATTGGCACGCGCTTTGGCAAATGATCCGGAAATATTACTGATGGATGAAGCCTTTTCCGCTCTGGACCCATTGATCCGCGTACAAATGCAAGATGAAATGCTGGCACTGCAATCCAAAATGAAAAAGACCATCGTCTTTATCACGCATGATTTGAGCGAAGCAATTAAACTGGGTGACCGCATTGCCATTATGAGAGATGGAGAAGTGGTGCAAGTCGGAACTTCAGAAGAAATTTTAACTGAACCGGCCAATGACTATGTGGCAGGATTTGTAGAAAATGTGGACCGGAGCAAAATCATAACGGCAGGAAGTATTATGATAACCCGTCCCGCCGTAGCCCGTCTGCGTAAAGAAGGTCCCGAGGTTCTGATCAGAAAGATGAAAGAAAGAGATATTACCGTGCTTCCTGTGATAGATGAAAATGACAAGCTGATAGGAGAGATTACATTGGAAAGTGCCGCCATTCTTCGGCGTAAAGGTATAAAATCAATCCAGGAAGCCGTACAAAGTGAAGTACATTCCGTTACGGAGGACACAAAGATTGAGGATCTGCTTCCCTTAATCACGAAAACCAATTCTCCCATTTATGTGGTAAATGAAGAACGCGAACTGAAAGGCTTGGTTCCTCTATCGTCCATCGTAGTAGAGATGACCGGAAAAGATAAAGAAGAAATTAATGAACTTATTCAAAACGCTATCGAATTATGATAAACATAGGAAAATATATAGAAACAGCCATCAACTGGCTCACAGAAAACTTTGCCCCTCTTTTCGACGCCATCAATGTTGGAATAGGCGGGTTCATAGATGGGTTCCAAAACATATTGATGTGGATACCTTTTTATGTAACAATAGCATTGCTGGCCATCCTGGTTGGTATAAATCGGGAAAAGGAGTCAGCATTTTTACCATTTTAGGATTATTGCTGATTTGGGGAATGGGATTTTGGAACGAAACCATGCAGACTTTAGCATTGGTGCTTTCGTCTACCATCATCGCTCTTATCATGGGACTTCCCTTGGGAATATGGAGCGCAAACAGCAAACGATGTGATAAAATTCTGCATCCTATCCTCGACCTGATGCAAACGATGCCTGCTTTCGTCTATCTGATTCCTGCCGTACTCTTTTTCGGGCTGGGAACCGTTCCGGGAGCCTTTGCCACCATTATTTTTGCCATGCCTCCCGTAGTGCGTCTGACCAGCCTGGGTATCAAGCAAGTACCGAAGAATGTTGTAGAAGCTTCGCGCTCTTTTGGTGCGACACCTATGCAATTATTATTCAAGGTACAATTACCGCTGGCATTGCCCACTATCATGACCGGTATAAACCAGACAATCCTGATGTCGCTCTCCATGGTGGTCATTGCCGCTATGATTGCAGCCGGAGGGTTAGGGGAAATCGTACTGAAAGGTATCACGCAGATGAAAATAGGTTTAGGTTTCGAAGGCGGTATCGCAGTAGTCATCCTGGCCATCATTCTGGATAGAATAACACAAGGACTTGGAAAACAAAAGAAAGGGAAATAAGCATGAAGAAAATACTATATTTTTTGTCTTTCCTCCTGCTGCTTACCTCTTGCAGCGGGAAAAAAGATGATAAGACAATAAGCATTGGATACATAAACTGGGACGACGGCATCGCCCTGACCTATTTGACGGAAGTGATTCTTGAACAACAAGGTTATCATGTCGTTTTAAAGAATGCCGATCCGGCTCCTATCTATGCAACAATGGCCCGTGGCAAAGTAGATTTGCTGATGGATGCTTGGTTACCGGCTACACAGGCCGATTATATGAAACAATACGGAAAGAATCTGGAAATCTTAGGCAAGATCTATCCGGATGCCCGTATCGGTCTGGTAGTCCCCGATTATGTGGACATTCATTCCATTGAGCAATTAAATGCCAACAAAGAAAAATTCGGAGGCGAGATTATCGGCATTGATGCCGGTGCAGGGATTATGCATGCTACAGATATGGCCATAGAAAAATACAATCTGGATTACAAATTGCTGGAGTCTAGCGGACCGGCCATGACCGCAGTACTAAAAAGAGCCGTTGACGAGCATCAATGGATTGTGGTGACGGGATGGACTCCCCATTGGATGTTCACCCGCTTTAAATTAAAATTTCTGGAGGACCCGAAAGGTATTTTTGGTAAAGCGGAAACAATTACGGCCATTGCCCGCAAAGGATTTGGTGAGCAACACCCGTTTGTGGCAAAACTGATAGAAAACATACATCTGAGCACCGAAGAAATCAGCAGCCTGCTGGATGATGTATCACAAAATGAATATAATGAAAAAGAAGGAGCGGAAAAATGGGTAAAAGAACATCAGGAGCTGGTAGATTCCTGGATTCCCCGGAAATAGAAATATCTCACTTACCTTGAGGGCCGCGCCCAAGGTAAGTGAGAAAACAAACGAACTTTGTATCAGCTCAACTATGCCATATATTTTAATAAGTTTCTCGAAAACAAAACCTATCTTTGCAACATAATAAAACACATATAAATTATGAATGTTATCAAATCAAGGTTCGTCTATCACTTAATGGCAATAATCACAGTAGCTATCTGGGGAACTACTTTTGTTTCTACTAAGATTCTAATCCAACATGGATTAAGTCCTTCCGACATCTTCTTTTATCGTTTCACTCTGGCCTATCTTTGCATGTGGTGTATTTCTTATAAAAAACTATTTGCCAACAGAGTAAAAGATGAATTGTTACTTTTATTGGCCGGATTATGTGGAGGAACTATTTATTTCATTACTGAAAATACGGCTCTCGGCATCACATTAGCCTCCAACGTGTCTCTGATAGTATGCACATCACCTGTTCTGACCACACTGCTTTCTTATTTGTTCAGAAGAAAAGAACCTTTCACCCGCCATCTTGTTTACGGATCGATCATGGCTTTGATAGGAGTGGGGCTGGTTGTTTTCAACGGCAGTTTCATTCTGAAAATTAATCCTTTGGGAGATATTCTTTCACTGACCGCTGCATTGATGTGGGCATTTTATTGCCTTATTCTCAAACAATTGGATAATCATTATTCTATCGTATTCATTACCCGTAAAGTATTCTTCTACGGAGTGCTGACCATTCTGCCCATGTTTTTATTCCGTCCGTTAAATTGGGACAATGTCTTGATGATGCAACCCATCGTGTTTGGAAATCTTCTCTTTTTGGGATTTGTCGCCTCCATGCTCTGCTTCATAGCCTGGAATGCTTGTGTCAAGGAATTGGGAGCCGTAAAAAGTACAAACTATATTTATATCGTCCCTTTGGTAACTCTTCTTACTTCAGCGGTCATTATTAATGAAAAGATAACTTGGATAGCCCTTACCGGCTGTTTTCTTATCTTGTGTGGTGTATATTTGGCAGAACGGAAAACAAATCCTACATTTGAGGCGAAATCTTAAAGCCCTTTAATTATGAACGAGATAGACAAAATGCGTAACAGTCAGCTGGCCGATATGGAGAAACCGGAAATACAGGCCAGTTTCATACACGCCAAAAAACTAGTGGCCCAATTACGGATGATGAGTACATACGATGATGGTTTCAGGGAAGTGCTGGAAGAATTAGTGCCGGGTATCCCTTCCACTTCTGTCATCTGTCCACCATTTTACTGTGATCATGGACACGGCATCCGCTTAGGAGAGCATGTCTTTGTGAATGCCAACTGTACATTTTTAGATGGTGGATATATCACCATAGGAGCACATACATTGATAGGGCCCAATGTACAGATCTATACTCCACATCATCCGGTAGATACATAACCCGACGCGACCCCAAAGAGTATGCATATCCCGTAACTATCGGAGAAGATTGCTGGATAGGAGGAGGAGCTATTCTTTGTCCCGGAGTAAAAATAGGTCATCGCTGTATTATCGGAGCCGGAAGTGTCGTAACTAAAGACATTCCCGACAATTCCGTTGCTGTAGGTAATCCGGCCAAAGTGATTAGAAAAGTTGATTAAAAAAAGAAAACAGATAATTATGAAAGTTTTGGCCCCACATAATTATCTGTTTCTCGTATTCAGCCAATATAAACATTGACGCTCAGAAACAGGCAATCGTCTCCGTTAGAACATTCAAAGTCTATTTTATTCTCTCTGGCCAGCCAACCTATAGCTGCATTCAAATCTCTGTCAGACAATTCTGAAGCTCTTTTTAAATCACAATAACTCCACCGTTTATTGTCATTCAGCAGTTTCCAAACTTTTCCTGCGTTTACTCCAATTTGATGTTTATCCATTTTGATGTTCAATTAAAGAAGTTAATAATAGAATGCTTAGTTTTTTGCGGTAAATATAACCTTTTATTAAAATAAAATAGACTCTCCTACATAAAATTCATGTAAAAGACATGATTATTTAACATTTGTTTCTGTCAAATTTCATGTAAATTCTCTTTTTATGAAGATATTTATTGCCGGATGAGCCATTTTTACAAATATTTCCTCTAACTTTGTAAGTCAATTAATCCTTTGATATGAAAAGAAATAAAATAAACTGGAGAGTTCCCAAAGGTATGGAACTCACAGAGTTAGATAAAAAGGTTCTCTATTATCAAGATAGAGGTCATTTAGTACCTTCACGTGAACTGATCAAGACACCGGAACAGATTGAAGGAATACGCCGTAGCGGTATTGTCAATACCGGAGTGCTAGACCTTGTAGAACGTGAGATCCATGCAGGCATGAGCACATTGGAAATAGACAAGCTGGTTTATGAATATACGAAAGATCACGGTGGCATTCCTGCAACCTTAGGTTATGACGGTTTTCCCAAAAGTTGCTGCACCTCTATCAATGAGGTTGTTTGTCACGGTATTCCCAATGAATTCGATATTCTGGAAGAAGGAGATATCATCAATGTGGATTGTACTACCATTCTTGATGGTTATTATGCCGATGCATCGCGTATGTTTACCATTGGAAAAACCACACCTCAAAAAGAAAAACTGGTACGAGTAGCTAAAGAATGTCTGGAGATAGGCATGGAAGCTGCGAAACCATTTGGTTTTGTAGGGGACATAGGACATGCCATTGAAAAACATGCTAAAAAAAATGGATTCTCAGTAGTGCGTGATCTCTGCGGACACGGAGTAGGCATAGAGTTCCATGAAGAACCGGATGTAGAACATTTCGGGAAAAAAGGAACTGGTATGCTATTGGTGCCGGGAATGGTTTTTACCATTGAACCAATGATCAATATGGGAACATGGGAAGTCTTCATTGATGAGGAAGATGGCTGGACTGTAGTCACCGAAGACGAACAGCCGTCTGCACAGTGGGAACATACTTTCGTTATGACAGATAACGGACTTGAAATTCTGACACATTAATATATATAATAAGGTATAGAAATATGGATACAATTATATTAGGTATAGAATCTTCCTGTGACGACACATCAGCCGCAGTTATCAAGAATGGCGTATTGTTGTCCAACGTAGTGTCCAGCCAGGCTGTTCACGAAGCTTACGGAGGGGTGGTTCCCGAATTGGCGTCACGTGCCCATCAACAAAACATTGTACCGGTGGTGCACGAAGCCTTAAAAAGGGCAGGAGTTACCAAAGAGCAACTAAGCGCCGTTGCATTCACCCGAGGACCCGGCTTGATGGGATCATTACTGGTCGGAGTATCTTTTGCGAAAGGTTTCGCACGTTCATTGAATATACCAATGATTGATGTTAACCACCTGCAAGCCCATGTGTTAGCCCATTTCATTAAAGAATCGGAAGAAGACAACAACCAACCTAAATTCCCTTTCTTGTGCCTGCTGGTGTCAGGAGGAAACTCACAGATAATATTGGTAAAGGCCTATAATGACATGGAAGTTTTGGGACAAACTATTGACGATGCAGCAGGAGAAGCTATCGACAAATGTTCTAAAGTAATGGGCTTAGGTTATCCCGGAGGTCCTATCATTGATAAACTGGCACGTCAAGGCAATCCAAAAGCGTTCACTTTCAGTAAACCACATATTCCGGACTATAACTATAGTTTCAGCGGATTAAAGACTTCTTTCCTATACTCTTTGCGTGACTGGTTGAAAGAAGATCCCGATTTCATCGAACATCATAAAAACGACTTGGCAGCTTCATTGGAAGCGACCATTGTAGATATTTTGATGGACAAGCTGAGAAAAGCAGCCAAAAATCTCAAGATAAATGAAGTGGCAGTAGCCGGAGGGGTATCAGCCAACAACGGGCTTCGTAACTCATTCCGCGAGCATGCCGGGAAATATGGTTGGAATATCTATATCCCGAAGTTCAGCTTTACTACGGATAATGCCGCAATGATCGCAATTACCGGTTATTACAAGTATCTGGACAATGATTTTTGCACTATAGACAAGCCCGCTTATTCACGGGTAACTATTTAATATTAAAAAACCGTTTTCAACATGTCAGTAGAAGGTAAATTTTTAAGTAAAGAGATTAACGATTTGTTTTGGAGAGAGGGCCTGACACTCGTTACTGCCGAGAGTTGCACGGCAGGAAGTGTGGCGGCCGCTATTACAGCCGTTGCCGGAAGTTCACAATTCTTTAAAGGTGGAATTATCGCCTATTCCAACGAAATAAAGGAAAGTCTGTTAGGGGTAAACCACGAAACTTTAGAAACTCACGGAGCTGTAAGTGAAGAAACCGTTATCGAAATGGTAAAAGGAGCGATGAAATCGATGAATTCTGATTGTGCTGTAGCAACTTCAGGTATCGCAGGACCCACAGGAGGTACTCCCGACAAGCCGGTAGGTACCATTTGGATTGCTGCCGGATGTAAAGACAAAGTGATTACACTGAAATTGGAAGGCGACGAAGGAAGAAACAAAAACATTGCAAATGCAACCCAAAATGCACTGCAACTGCTTCGAAAGTTGTTCCAAAACGAAGAAAATGAGCAGTAATTGCAGAATTATTTGCAAAAACTCTTGTTTTATACAAATAAAAGTGCTTATTTTGCACTCCGTTTGAAATAAGTATTGAAAAAAACTATAAAAATAAGATAGCAATGTCGAAGATTTGTCAAATTACCGGAAAGAAAGCCATGATTGGCAACAATGTTTCACACTCTAAGAGAAGAACCAAAAGAACTTTTGATGTGAACTTGTTTACTAAGAAATTCTACTATGTAGAACAAGATTGCTGGATTAGCCTGAACATCTGCGCTAACGGCTTACGTGTGATTAATAAAAAAGGCCTGGATGCAGCGCTGAATGAAGCGGTAACCAAAGGCTATTGTGATTGGAAAAGCATCAAAATTATTGGTTAATTAAAAAGGAGAGATAGACTATGGCAAAGAAGGCTAAAGGTAATAGAGTACAGGTAATCCTTGAATGCACAGAAATGAAGGATAGTGGTATGCCGGGAACTTCTCGTTACATTACAACAAAAAACAGAAAAAATACCACTGAAAGATTGGAACTTAAGAAGTACAATCCTATTTTGAAAAGAGTAACAGTTCACAAAGAAATTAAATAATTATAACCCATGGCAAAGAAAACAGTCGCAACCCTTCAGACAGGTAAAGAAGGACGTTCTTATACTAAGGTTATCAAGATGGTTAAATCTCCGAAAACAGGAGCTTACATCTTCGATGAGCAAATGGTACCTAACGAAAAAGTTCAAGACTTTTTCAAGAAATAATTCAGTCGGAATGACTGGTAGAAAGTTCCTTTCATATATTATGGAAGGAACTTTTTTTATACCACAATGTTATCATCATAATACATTATGACCAATCATTGTGACACTTTTTTTTGTCCGTGTAAGAGATTAGTTATATCTTTGTAGCATAAACAGATAAATCAGACTCCAATATGGGATTTTTTAATTTTTTCTCAAAAGAAAAGAAGGAAACTTTAGACAAAGGATTGTCCAAAACCAAAGAAAGTGTATTTAGTAAGATTGCCCGTGCCGTAGCGGGTAAATCAAAAGTAGACGATGAAGTATTGGATAATCTGGAAGAAGTGCTTATCACTTCGGATGTAGGCGTTGAAACAACTCTGAATATCATCAAACGCATTGAAGAAAGAGTTGCCAAAGATAAATATGTAAACACTCAGGAACTGAACAAGATTCTCCGTGAAGAGATAGCGGCATTATTGACTGAAAATAACACGGTGGATTCGGATGATTTCACTGTTCCGGAAGGTAAGAAGCCCTATGTCATCATGGTGGTAGGTGTAAACGGTGTGGGTAAAACCACAACCATTGGTAAATTGGCATATCAATTTAAGAAGGCGGGCAAAACCGTCTATTTGGGTGCCGCTGATACATTCCGTGCTGCCGCCGTAGAACAATTGGATATTTGGGGAGAAAGAGTAGGAGTGCCTGTTATTAAACAGAAAATGGGATCAGATCCCGCATCTGTAGCTTTTGATACCTTAAGTTCCGCCGTAGCTAATAATGCAGATGTAGTAATCATTGATACCGCAGGCCGTCTTCACAATAAAGTAGGTTTGATGAACGAGCTTACTAAAATCAAGAATGTGATGAAGAAAGTTGTTGCGGACGCACCTCACGAAGTATTATTGGTTTTAGACGGTTCTACCGGTCAAAATGCATTTGAACAAGCCAAACAGTTTACTTTGGCGACAGAAGTTACTGCTATGGCAATTACCAAATTGGACGGAACAGCCAAAGGGGGCGTTGTAATTGGCATCTCAGAGCAGTTCAAGATTCCCGTAAAATATATTGGATTGGGCGAAGGCATTGAAGACATGCAGGTATTCCGCAAAAAGAATTTGTAGACTCACTATTTGGAGAGACTGAATAATAAATGAAACGTAACACAATAGATATCATCACCTTAGGGTGTTCCAAAAACTTAGTAGACTCAGAAAAGCTGATGCGTCAGCTGGAAGCAAACGGTTATAAAGTAACTCACGATTCCGACAAACCGCAAGGAGAAATCGCAGTTATTAATACATGTGGTTTCATCGGTGATGCCAAAGAGGAATCGATCAATATGATATTGGAATTTTGTCAGGCCAAAGAAGAAGGGAAGCTCAAAAAACTATATGTGATGGGCTGCCTTTCAGAAAGATATCTAAAAGAATTGGCATTGGAAATTCCTCAAGTAGATAAATTCTATGGTAAGTTTAACTGGAATGAGTTGCTGGCAGATTTAGGCAAAGCATACAAGTCGGAATTTGCCTTTGAACGGACATTAACCACACCCCATCACTACGCTTATCTGAAAATATCAGAAGGCTGTGACCGTAAATGCTCTTATTGCGCCATTCCTATTATTACAGGACGCCACATTTCACGGCCGATGGAGGAGATTATTGATGAAGTGAAACTACTTGTATCCGAAGGAGTAAAAGAGTTCCAAATTATAGCCCAAGAATTGACTTACTACGGCGTAGATTTATATAAAAGTCAGAAATTGCCCGAACTCATCGAAAGAATCGCCAATGTTCCCGGTGTAGAATGGATACGTTTACACTATGCATATCCGGCCCATTTTCCGGAAGAATTATTCCGTGTTATGCGCGAACACGATAATGTATGCAAATATATGGATATTGCCCTGCAACACATTAGTGACAATATGCTGAATAAAATGCGCCGGCATGTAAGTAAAGCGGAAACCTACGAATTAATCGAAAAATTCCGTCGGGAAGTACCCGATATTCACTTACGTACAACATTAATGGTAGGACATCCCGGTGAGACTGAAGAAGATTTTGAAGAATTAAAAGAATTCGTCAAAAAAGTACGATTCGACCGGATGGGAGCCTTCGCTTACTCGGAAGAAGAAGGAACATTCGCCGCTAAAGAATACGAAGATTCCATTTCTCATGAAGTGAAACAACAGCGTTGGATGAATTAATGGCACTTCAGCAGGAAATAGCCGGCGAACTGAGCCAAACGAAAATAGGTAAAGAATTTAAAGTCATTATAGACCGGAAGGAAGGAGATTACTACATAGGCAGAACCCAGTTTGACTCTCCCGAGGTAGATCCTGAGGTCTTGATAAAAGCTGATGACGAGTACTTAAAAATAGGTGAATTCTATAAAGTGAAAATAACAGCCGCTGATGATTTCGACCTATACGCCAGCATTTTATAGACCTTTTCCCTTATAAAGTTTGGATAATGTTTGTTTTTTTACTAATATAGCAACCAAATTAACACTTTAAGCTTTGAATAACAAAGAATTTATATCTGAATTATCACGTAAACTAGGATATACGAATAAAGATACATCACAATTGGTATCCTCAGTCATTGGTGTTATGACCCAGGAATTGCAAGATGGCAACAACATTGCAATCCAGGGATTTGGTACGTTTGAGGTTAAGAAAAAGCTGGAAAGAATTTCTATTAACCCGGCTACTCAACAACGTATGCTGATTCCCCCCAAGTTAGTGCTGACTTACAAACCCAGTGTAACTTTAAAAGAAAAGTTTAAATAAAATAGTCCTTATTTATAATATTATCATGAGCGAGAAAGTAACCATACAAGATATCATCGAACTTTTGGCTGAGAAACACAGCATGACTAAAAAAGATGCTGAAATCTTTGTCAAAGGAATGTTTGAACTGATAGAGGAAGCTTTAGTTACTGAAAAGTATGTAAAGGTTAAAGGACTAGGTACGTTTAAACTTACAGAGGTGGAGAGTCGTGAAAGTGTAAACGTAAACACGGGGGAAAGAATTGAAATACAGGGCCATACAAAAATATCTTTTACTCCGGATTCCAGTATGAAAGATTTAATAAATAAACCATTCGCTCATTTTGAAACGGTTATATTAAATGAAAACACCAAACTGGAAGATACCGAAACAGAAATAGAAGGAGAGGAGGAAGATACCTTTGACGGAAACGCGCCTAAGCCTAAACAAACAATTGCGGCTAAAGAGGTTGAGTTCATAGAAGCGGAAAATACAGAAGATTCTCCAAATGAGAATGCCATTGCCGCTGAAGACACTACTCCGGTTATTGAGGAAACAATTATTGAAGAACCTGCACCTTCTGTTGAAATTACAGAGGAAGAGATACAAATTATAGAACCGGAAAAAGAATCGGAAGATATTGTCACTGAAGCAGAAAAGGATATTGTTGCTGAAACAGCTGTTCCCCAAACGGTTTCCCCTTTAGCAGAGACAATAGAAGGAAACGAGGTAACAGACAAACCTCAAGAAGAAGTTATGACTATCGCCGATGCAGCCATACTGGCTGCTCGTAAAGCTTGTGAAGAAAAAACATCCTTGGAAACAATAGCGTCAGAAGAGGCAACCCCGTCAGAGAAAACAGTAATAACTCCTGTTACTTCTGATTTTGAAAAAGAACAGAAGATAGAGGAAACAACAGAGACACAAGAAATCTCAGAAGAGAAAAAGAACAGAGTTTCCCTGGGAGTTATTCTTGCTATCATTTTGATTGCCTGCATTGCAGGTGGCATATATTGGTATTTGCAATCAGATAAAACTTCGGATTTACAATCGCCGGCTACAATAAAAAACACCCAAGAACAATTGGAAGAGGATATTCCTGCAATTCCGGTTAATGACTCATTGATGCAAGGTAAAGATACCGCAAACATATGGACGAATGTTGCCGGAAAAGAGACCATCAGTCAATCACAGCAAACTGTATCTCCTAGTACGGAAAAGAGTTCAGGCGTTGCGACAACCGCAAATGTTGCAAAAGAAACTTTAGCCGATACTGTAGAATATGACATAACAGGGACTAAAACTAATTACACATTACGAGAAGGAGAGAGCCTGGTAAAATTAGCTGTGAAATTCTATGGTACAAAAAAGCTATGGCCCTATATCGTGAAACATAATAAAAACATCATTAAAGATGCCGACAGAGTACCCATAGGGACTACTCTGCGTATTCCTGAACTAACTCCTAAAAAATAAGCCTTCTTGCATTTTGCCTGCTTTCGGCATAAATAAAGCAGGCAAAATACAAGAAGTAAAAAAAAAGTGCGTTCAACTGATATTCTCACTCTACAAACCTTATCTTTGTATTTTAAAATTCTTTAGCCCAATAACCTTTAAAAAGTAGAGATGCACTTTACTTTTTTAATAAAAATTAGTTGCCGCTGTTAATTAATTAGCGTAATTTTGGCTGCGTTAAATGAACAAGGCTATTTACAAGCCCGTTATTAGATCAATAAAGAAATAACTAAATAAACAAAATTATGGCTGAAGCAATTGACATTCGCGAACTAAACGAACGAATTGAAAGACAAAGTGCGTTCGTAACCAACTTAATGACTGGTATGGACCAGGTTATTGTAGGTCAGAAACATTTGGTAGAATCATTACTTATCGGTTTACTGTCCGATGGTCATATCCTGTTGGAAGGTGTTCCGGGTCTGGCAAAGACTCTGGCGATCAAAACGCTTGCATCTTTGATTGATGCCAAGTACAGCCGAATCCAGTTTACTCCGGACTTGCTGCCCGCCGACGTTATCGGTACCATGATTTATAGTCAGAAAGACGAACAATTCATAGCAAAGAAAGGTCCGATTTTTGCAAATTTCGTATTGGCCGATGAAATTAACCGTGCCCCGGCTAAAGTACAGAGTGCTTTGCTGGAAGCCATGCAGGAACGTCAAGTCACACTGAGCAAGGAAACCTTTATGCTACCCGAACCTTTCCTTGTAATGGCTACTCAGAACCCGATTGAACAGGAAGGTACCTATCCGCTTCCCGAAGCCCAGGTAGACCGTTTTATGCTGAAAGTTATTATCGACTATCCGAAACTGGAAGAAGAAAAGAAAATCATCCGCCAAAATATCACCGGAGAGAAAATCGAAGTTCGCCCCATTCTGAAAGCAACAGATATTATGGAAGCCCGTAAAGTGGTGCGCCAAGTCTATCTGGACGAAAAGATAGAGCAATACATCGCTGATATCGTATTCGCAACCCGTTTCCCTGAAAAATATGACTTGAAAGAACTGAAAGACATGATTGGTTTCGGTGGTTCACCGCGTGCATCTATCAATCTGGCATTGGCAGCACGCAGTTATGCGTTCATCAAACGTCGCGGTTACGTGATTCCCGAAGATGTTCGTGCAGTTGCTCACGATGTGCTTCGCCACCGTATCGGCTTGACTTACGAAGCAGAAGCCATGAACATGTCTTCTGATGAAATTGTAAGCAAAATCCTGAATAAAGTGGAAGTACCCTAAGGATTGTGTTCTGAGGCAGTTCTTAATTGCTTGACAGTTAGGAAGAAGACTTGGAAACAAAAGGTTGAGTACAGAGTTCCACATGGGTGGGACCGCCATTCCACCCATGTGGAACTCCCGTTTCATCTATGTGGGACTGCCGTCCCACCTGGGTGAAACACCAAATGCATCCGTTTGAAAAACCATTCTCGATAGGAGAAAAAACAGAAACCGATGCACCGGATAAATAAACAACATAGTACGAACAGTATGGAAACAAGTGATTTATTAAAACGGGTTCGCCAGATTGAGATCAAGACACGCGGACTTTCGAACAATATCTTTGCCGGACAATATCACTCTGCATTCAAGGGCAAAGGTATGTCATTCTCGGAAGTACGTGAATATCAGTATGGTGACGACGTACGTGACATTGACTGGAACGTAACCGCCCGCTACAACAAACCCTTTGTCAAGGTGTTTGAAGAAGAGCGCGAATTGACGGTTATGCTCTTGATTGATGTTTCGAACAGCTTGGATTTCGGTACGGTGAAGCAGTTGAAGAAGGATATGGTGACCGAGATTGCCGCTACATTGGCATTCTCGGCCATTCAAAATAACGATAAAATAGGAGTTATTTTCTTTTCAGACCGGATTGAGAAATTCATTCCGCCTAAAAAAGGCCGTAAACATATTCTTTATATCATCCGTGAACTGCTTGATTTCAAGCCCGAAAGCAAGCGTACAGATATAAAGATAGCTGTGGAATATCTGACCAACGTAATTAAAAAACGTTGCACCACCTTTATGATAAGCGACTTTATAGATGAAAACGACTTCCGCAATGCTTTGACCATTGCCAACCGGAAACATGATATCGTAGCTATCCAGGTATACGACCGCCGCATGGCAGAGTTACCTGATGTGGGACTGATGAAAGTACGCGATGCCGAAACCGGCCACGAGCAATGGATTGACACCTCGTCACGAGCTTTGCGTCGCGCACATAATGACTGGTGGATACAGCGTCAGGGAGTATTGAATGAAACATTTACCAAAAGTAATGTGGACTCTGTATCTATCCGCACGGATCAGGATTATGTGAAATCGTTGCTTAACTTATTTGCTAAACGAAATTAAAGAATATGAATATACTGAATACTAGCAAAAAGTTCTTGAAAGCTGGAGTTTGTGCAATTATGCTGATAACAGCCGGACAGGCACAGGCACAGCAGGTTACGGTAGACGCCAGCATTGACTCGCTGCAACTTCTCATTGGCGAACAGGCTAAAGTGAAGCTGGAAATCAGCATGGATGCCAAGCAAAAACTGCAACTTCCGTTCCTGCGCGATACGTTGGTAAAAGGAGTGGAGATATTGGATATAGCCAAGCCTGATACCCAGATGCTGAACGATGGAAAACGTATGCTGATAAAACAGGAATATACAATAACCTCTTTTGACTCGGCACTTTACTATCTCCCCCCATTCGAGGTGATGGTAAACGGAGAGCCTTACCGGTCCAAAGCATTGGCCGTAAAAGTATATTCCATTCCGGTAGACACGCTGCATCCCGAACAATTCTTCGGACCGAAGACCGTTCGCGAAGTACCTATCACCTGGGATGACGTATCGGCCATCGTATGGCTTACCTTGCTGATGCTTGCTTTGGGCGGACTGGCTTACTATCTGTTTGTACGCTACAAGGATAACAAGCCTATCATCAAGAAGATCAAGATTGAACCGAAGTTGCCGCCACACCAGCAGGCGTTGAAGGAAATAGAGCGTATCAAGGGAGACAAAACCTTGCGTACAGCCGATCCGAAAACCTATTATACCGAGCTGACGGATGTACTCCGTACTTATATGGAAGAACGATTCGGCTTTAACGCTATGGAGATGACTTCATCCGAAATTATTGATAAGCTACAGGAAATCAACGACAAAGAATCTATCAAGGATTTGATGTATTTGTTCCAGACTGCCGACCTGGTGAAATTCGCCAAACATTCTCCGTTGATGAACGAAAATGATATGAATCTGGTAAACGCAGTAGACTTCATCAACAATACAAAAGTGGAACCAGACCCGAATGCAAAGCCCGAACCTACGGAAATCACCGTGGAGGAAAAGCGAAGCAAACAGGGCAGAATGATTCTGCTGGGCAGCATCAGCATCATTGTTATTGCTATTGTGGTAATTCTGTATAAGGTGCTGAGTGGTGTATATAACCTCTGGTTTTAACAAATAAATACTAGGAACAATGATTTTTGCAAATATTGAATATCTATTTCTGCTGGTTCTGCTCATACCTTATATAATATGGTACGTCATGAAGCGGAAGAAAACCGAGCCTACGCTTCAGGTTTCTACCACACGCATGTATATGAAGGCACCCAAAAGCTGGAAGATTTACTTGCTGCATGCTCCGTTCGTACTCCGTACGGTGGCTATCATCATGGTAATCCTGATCTTGGCACGCCCTCAGACCACAGACAACTGGCAGAATACCGAAATAGAAGGAATCGACATCATGCTGGCAGTGGACGTTTCTACCAGTATGCTGGCCGAAGACTTGAAACCCAACCGACTGGAAGCTGCCAAACAAGTAGCTTCCGAGTTTATCAACGGCCGCCCCAATGATAATATCGGTCTGACCATCTTTGCCGGTGAGAGTTTTACCCAATGTCCGCTAACGGTAGACCATGGGGTGTTGCTGAATCTGTTCAACAGCATCAAAGGCGATATCGCCCAGCGCGGACTGATTGAAGATGGTACTGCCATCGGTATGGGCATTGCCAATGCGGTGACCCGTCTGAAGGACAGCAAGGCTAAATCGAAAGTGATTATTCTGCTGACGGATGGTAGCAATAACCGTGGAGATATTTCTCCACTGACGGCTGCCGAGATAGCCAAACAGTTCGGAATCAGGATCTACACCATCGGTGTCGGTACAAACGGAACTGCTCCTTATCCGATGCAGACCTACGCAGGGACGCAATATGTGAATGTCCCCGTCGAGATAGACGAAAAGACTTTGACCGAGATTGCAGGTACAACGAACGGAAATTATTTCCGTGCCACCAGCAATTCCAAGTTGAAGGAAGTCTATCAGGAGATAGACAAACTGGAGAAAACGAAGTTGAACGTGAAGGAATTCAGCAAACGCGAAGAAGAATATCAGGTATTCGCCTGGATTGCTTTCTTCTGCATTTTGCTTGAACTCTTGTTGCGTAACTCAGTATTAAAGAAAATACCTTAAAAAAAGAAAGTCATGTTTCGATTTGCAGACCCGAACTTTTTATATTTACTCATCCTATTGCCGTTTTTGGTGGCGCTGTATTTGTATTCCAATTATCACCGCCGCCAAAATATTCGCAAATATGGTGATCCGGCATTGCTGAAAGGGCTCATGCCGACTATTTCCAAGTATCGTCCTGACATCAAGTTCTGGCTGACTTTTGCTGCGTTGACATTGGTTATACTGATGTTGGCCCGCCCACAGTTCGGCTCAAAGATGGAAACGGTGAAACGAAGTGGAGTGGAAGCTGTCATTGCCTTGGACATTTCAAACTCCATGCTGGCAGAAGATGTGACTCCCAGTCGTTTGGACAAATCAAAGAAATTGATTTCCAGACTGGTAGATACGTTCAATAATGATAAAGTGGGATTGATTGTTTTTGCAGGTGATGCTTTCACGCAATTGCCCATCACAAGCGATTATGTTTCCGCCAAAATGTTCTTGGAAACCATTAATCCGTCATTGATAACCACACAAGGTACGGATATCGGTGCGGCCATCCGCCTGGCAATGAAGAGTTTTACTCCGCAAGAAGGAGTGGGACGTGCAATTATTGTCATTACCGATGGTGAAAATCATGAAGGTGGGGCAGTAGAAGCAGCCCAAGAAGCAGCCGAAAAAGGTATGCAGGTATTTGTATTAGGAGTAGGTTCACCGGATGGTTCTCCAATTCCAGCTGAGGACGGTAGCAACAATTTCCGTCGCGATAAGGATGGAAATGTTATCGTCACCCGCTTGAATGAGCAGATGTGCCAGGAAATAGCCAAGGCTGGCAATGGAATGTATATTCGCGTGGATAATACCAACTCTGCCGAGAAGGTATTGAACAATGAATCGCCAAACTGTCAAAGCTGATGTAGAAAGTCAGGTTTATACTGAATTTGATGAACAGTTCCAGGCTTTGGCATGGCTGGTGCTTATCCTGCTGGTGGTAGAAATGCTTATTTTGGAACGGAAAAATCCGCTTTTCAAAAATGTCAGACTATTTAAATAAGGAATGCTTATGTTACAAAAAACCTATATCACTCTGTTATTCTTACTTGTGGCAAGCAGTGCCTTCGCCCAAAAAACAGAAAGAGATTATCTGCGCAGCGGAAACAAGCTGTATAACGACAGCTTGTTTATCAAAGCGGAGGTAGATTATCGTAAGGCATTGGAAATTAACCCGAAATCAACAGATGCCATGTTCAATTTGGGAAACTCGCTCTTGATGCAGCAAAAAGCAAAGGAAGCGATGGAACAGTTTGAATCTGCTTCTAAGGTAGAGAAGGACAAGGATAAACTGGCACAGATTTATCATAACATGGGAGTTATCCTTCAGTCGTCCAAGCAGTATCCACAGTGTATAGAGGCTTATAAGGAATCTTTACGGAATAACCCGAAAGATGATGAAACTCGTTATAACTTGGCTTTGGCGCAAAAGCTGTTGAAAGACCAACAGCAAAATCAAGACCAGAATCAGGATAAGAATCAAGATCAAAAACAAGATCAGAAAGACGACAAAAAGGATCAGAACAAAAACCAGCAAGAACAGGATAAGAAAGACCAACAAAATCAAAATCAGCAGCAACAGCAGCAAAATAAGGATGAAATGTCCAAGGAAAATGCCCAACAATTATTGAATGCTGTGATGCAAGATGAAAAGAATGTGCAAGACAAAGTTAAAAAACAACTGCAAATTCAAGGAAAGAAGTTGGATAAAGACTGGTAATTTCTTAATTTTGGCAAATAAAAAAATAATTAGATAGCAATGAGGAAAGTAATTCTCTTATTCATATTAATAACATCGGTGCTCGGAGCATGGGCAGACGGAAATGTGACGTTTACCGCTTCTGCGCCTGATGTAGTAGTAAGCGGGGATCAGTTCCGGCTGACTTATACGGTCAACACTCATAAAGTCAGGGATTTTCGTGCACCTAATATCAAGGGGTTCGATGTCTTAATGGGACCAAGCCGTTCACAGCAGAGTAGTACACAGATTATAAATGGTAATGTTACTTCTACCAGCTCCATTACTTTTACTTATATTTTGATGGCTGATAAAGAAGGAACTTACACCATTCCTGGTGCTACTATTGTGGCAGACGGACAAAACAAAACTTCAAATTCCGTACAAATCAAAGTATTACCGCCTGATCAAACAAATGGTGTTGGAGGTGGAAACAATAGCGGTGGAAGAACTTCTTCACGCAGTCAGGTTGCCGGAAGCAAAATAACCAATCAAGATTTGTTTATTACCGCAACAGCAAGTAAGACTACTGTTTATGAACAGGAAGCCATCTTGTTGACATACAAGGTCTATACTTTGGTAAACTTGCGCCAGCTGCGTGGTGACATGCCTAAACTAACCAACATTTATGTACAAGAAGTGGAACTTCCCCAACAAAAGACATTCTCTTTGGAACATTATAACGGAAGAAACTATAACACTACTGTGTGGAGTCAGTATGTACTTTTCCCCCAGCAATCGGGAAAAATAGAAATTCCGGCTATTACCTTTGAAGGGGTTATAGCTCAACAAGTTGCCTCAGACGATCCTTTTGATGCTTTCTTTAATGGTGGAAGTAACTATGTGGAAGTAAAGAAAAACATTGTCACTCCTAAGCTGACCATCAATGTGAAAGCATTGCCCGATGGCAAACCGGCTAATTTCTCCGGAGGAGTAGGAGAGTTTACTATCAGTTCGTCTATAAGTACAAAAGAACTGAAAACAAATGATGCTGTAACCATTAAGTTAGTCATTTCTGGTACAGGTAATTTGAAATTGGTCAATACTCCGGAAGTAGCTTTTCCAAAGGATTTTGAAGTATACGACCCCAAGATTGACAATAAATTTACATTAACTCGCGAAGGTTTGTCAGGCAATAAGGTGATAGAATATCTAGCAATTCCAAGACATGCCGGCAATTTCACTATTCCGCCTGTCGAATTTTCCTATTTTGACTTAAAAAGCAATAGCTATAAAACAATAAAAACAGAAGCTTACAACCTAAAAGTGGAAAAAGGTGCAGGAAATGCAGATCAAGTTATTGCAGACTTTACCAACAAGGAAGATTTGAAAGTATTGGGACAAGACATCCGCTACATCAAAATGGGGGAAACTAGTTTAACTCGTAAGGGAGATTTCTTCTTTGGCTCAACAACATATTATCTATGGTATATCATTCCATTGGTTCTCTTCGTTGTTTTCGTAATTGTCTATCGTAAAAAAGCTATTGAAAATGCAAATGTAGCAAAAGTTCGTACTAAAAAAGCGAATAAAGTGGCTGCCAAACGCATGAAAAATGCAGGCAGATTATTAGCTGAAAACAAACAAGAAGCATTCTATGATGAGGTGTTGAAAGCACTTTGGGGATACATCAGTGATAAGTTGAATATCCCGGTTTCTCAATTGTCTAAAGATAATATCGAGGACGAATTGACCAAATATGGTGTTGCCCCCGAACTGATTAAAGATTTCATCGGAACATTGAATGAATGCGAGTTCGCCCGCTATGCTCCGGGTAATCAGAATGAAGCTATGGATAAAGTATATTCTTCGGCTGTTGAGGTCATCAGCAAAATGGAGAATAGTATAAAACACTAAATCAAAGGAGATTATAACAATGACAAAAATATATTTCATTTTGATATTCCTGATAAGTTTTGTCACAGTCTACGCACAGAATGAATCAGACTCTGCACAGGTTACCGCCCAAACAGAAATGCCACAAAGTGCTGCTGTGCAAACTTTCCCAACAAAGACAGAAGCTGATAGTGCATATATAAGAAACGACTTTGCAGCTTCTGTAGAGATGTATGAGAATATATTAAAAAACGAGGGGGAATCTTCCGATATTTATTATAATTTAGGTAACAGCTATTATAAAATGAATAACATTGCCAAAGCTGTCCTTAATTACGAACGTGCCTTGTTGCTAAACCCAGGAAATAGTGATATTCGTTTCAACCTAGAACTGGCTAGAAGCAAAACTGTAGACAAGGTAATCCCTTCTAGTAAAATGTTTTTCGTTACCTGGACTCAATCACTTATTAATACAATGAGTGAAAAGGCATGGGCACATACAGGCATCATCATGTTTATTCTGATGATATTGGCACTGTCTTTATTTATTTTCGGAAAACGAGTAGTCTTGAAGAAAGTAGGATTTATTTCAGCAATCTTTTTCTTACTAGTGACCATTTTAGCAAATATATTTGCCTCAGAACAAAAATCTGAATTAATTAATCATGATAACGCTATTATAATGGCTCCTAGCGTTACAGTCAAAAGTACTCCTAACCAAAGTGGAACAGACTTATTTATTCTTCATGAAGGTAGGAAAGTAATAATTAAAGATAATACGATGAAGGAGTGGAAAGAAATTAAACTGGAAGACGGTAATGTGGGATGGGTACCTACCAATGTTATTGAAATCATTTAAAACATAATCAATGGATATACAACAGTACATAGCAGCAGATAAAGAATTACTACTGAATTTGAACGGAAGCCAATCCTTATTTTGGGACGGATTCATGTGGGTAGCTACCAGTACAATTGTATGGGTACCTGTAGCTGCTATGCTGTTATATATCATAATTAAAAATAACAAAATTCAAGAAGCATTATTGACTATCGTTATGATTGCCTTAGTCATAACTTTAGCAGATCAAATAGCTTCTGGTTTATGCAAACCGTTTTTCGCACGTTTCCGTCCAACACAAGACCCCAATATTATGTATATGGTTGATATTGTAAACGGATATAGAGGAGGACGATTTGGCTTCATATCCAGTCATGCTGCCAACACATTTGCTATTTCTGTCTTTTTATCTTTACTAATTAAAAGGAAATCTCTTACTTTTATGCTTCTTTTTTGGGCCGTACTCAATTCCTATTCTAGAATCTACTTAGGAGTGCATTATCCGGGAGATATTCTTTTTGGTACTATAGAAGGTTGTTTCATAGGATATTTGATTTATCTCCTTTATAAATTTATTCAAAAAAAATCTTTTATAAACCACGTTGCATTTCTAATCAATACACTGCCAGCGGTTATTTGATTAGTGATATTAATTTATTCTACATAATTCTCATTTCTACTTATTTCTTCATTATTATAGCAGGTATGATTGTGACTCATACACTCAATCTATAATCAGCAAATTAACCATTATAAATTTACATATAGTCAAAAATAGCACAAAAAGATTTGTTTTATGCATTTTTTTGATTAAGTTTATACCATGATTTAAGTACTCACTTTTATAACTAAATTTAATACATCATGAGAACAATAACATTTAATGAACTGCGCAGAATCAAAGATTCATTACCTAGTGGGAGTATGCACAGAATCGCAGATGAACTCAATATGACCGTAGAAACTGTACGTAACTTTTTTGGTGGACACAATTTCAAGAATGGTAAAAGTGTTGGAATTCATTTGGAACCGGGACCAGATGGGGGACTAGTAATGCTAGATGATACAACAGTTCTTGAAAAAGCCCTTCAAATATTGAGAGAAACTGAAGAAAAAGTAACGCAAGAAGCGTAATATAAAATCCCGGTTGAATGCAACATTCAATTGGGATTTTTTGTTTAACCTGAAAATCACTTAAAATATAGAATTATGGAAGATAAATTGGTAACCTTAGCAATCCTCACTTATGCTAAAGCACAGATTTTAAAGAATGTACTTGAGAATGAAGGAATTGAAGCGTACATTCACAATGTGAATCTTATTCAACCTGTCATATCTTCTGGAGTAAGGCTAAGAATTAAAGAAAGCGACCTGCCTCATGCTTTGCAGATTATAGAAAGTTCTGCATGGCTTTCAGAAGATATAATCAAAGGTAAGGAGAGCAGCTCAGAAAGAAATAAAGAAAAAAGAAAAGTACTTATCCCGATAGACTTTTCAAACTATTCTCTTAAAGCCTGCCAATTTGGTTTTTCTTTTGCTAATGCTATTAATTCAGAAGTTGTGCTTCTACATGCTTATTTCAGTCCTATTTATGTGCCTACAATTCCTTATGGAACTGATAATTTCAATTTTCAGATCGAAAGAGAAGAATCTGTAAAAAGTATGATAGAAACAGTGCACAACGAGTTGAATAAACTTTCTGATACAATCAAAAAGAAAGTTGAGTCGGGAGAGTTTCCTAATATAAAATATACTTGCATTTTGCGTGATGGTATTCCCGAAGAAGAAATCTTACGATATGCTAAAGAATATAATCCTCAGATAATTATAATGGGAACAAGAGGGAGAAGCCAAAAAGATATAGACTTGATTGGTAGCGTTACAGCTGAAGTTATAGAAAGAAGCAAATCCTTTGTATATGCTATTCCAGAACATACACCACTAAAAACATTCAATGATATAAAAAAAGTAGCTTTTGTGACCAATTTTGACCAAAGGGATCTAATAGCTTTTGACTCCTTGATAAATGCTTTTAAATCGTTTCATTTTGCTGTTTCCTTCATTCATTTAAGTACAGATAACGATGCATGGAATGAAATAAAACTAGCAGGTATTAAAGATTACTTTCAAAAACAATACTCTAAATTGGAACTATATTATAATGTAGTGAAAGAAGATAACATACTGAACAATTTGGACAACTATGTAAAAGAAGAAAATATAGACGTGATTTGCATCACAAATTATAAACGAAACATATTTGCTAGATTGTTTAATCCTAGCATAGCAAGAAAAATGATATTTCATGCTAATACACCTATATTAGTAATAAAATAAAGAATCAAGAAGGGTAGCACAAGCAAATCACAATGTGTTACCCTTCAAGATATTAATGTTCACTTAGTATTTAATTAAACATAATACTGATTATATATCAAAAATGGCTCGCGTAAATAGACTTGAAAAAGGGATTGGTTGATTAATAAAGACGAAAATAAATTTTGCCATAACGCAAAAAACTAATATCTAAAGATACATAAACTTTAGATAATAACAAAGCCCAGACTGGAAAAGTCCGAGCTTTGTGCATAAATAAATAGAAAGATCGTATTAATATCCTAATTCTTTTTCCAAAGAATCATATTCAGCTCTATTTAACTTCCAATAAATATTTAGCAAATAATTTCCCCACAAAGCTTTATTATCAGGCTTTAATTCTTTTGCCTTCTCATAATATGGTTTAGCTTTCTCATACAACTCTTTAATCTTATTTTCGTTTTCATTGTATTTGGGATCATCAATAGCTAACTTTGCATTTTCCTCAACAATAATCTGGGCTGGGAAAAAATAACAATCACCAATCTTTGAATATGCTTCAGCAACTAAATCTCCGTTGTTTGAAATAATTTTATTAAATATAGCAACTGCATCATCATACTGCTTTTTCTCATACAATAAGATACCTTTTACATAAAGATAGTACGGAGTTTCACTCGTAGCAAGCAATTTATTAATTTGAGCCAAACCCTCATCAACCATACCTTTTTGAATATAATAATCCATAATATTACCAACAAAGTATTCTTGCTTAGGAAACGATTCAGTACCTTCTTTGATTACTTCAAGCCATTTTGCAGAATCACCACCTTCTTTCTGACCATATGTTTCAGCCAAGCACATTAATGCTCTATAACCTTCTTCTTTATGATTCTTACCTATATTGCCATATTTGATGACAGCTTGATTGTCTTTCAGCATATTAGCAGCTAAAGTTGCATAACAAGCATATAATGCATTCAAAGTGTCAGCCTTCAACTCATCATCATCAGCAAACATAGGCTCGTTTACTACATCAACAAATAATCCAAAATATTTTAGAGCATCAGCATAATCTCCTTTATTGTAAGCATCACCACCACCATTAACTAGGTTTAAACGCAAAGTCTTCAAAGCATCTGCATTCTTCTTTCTGAATTTGGGTTTCTTTAACTCACCACTTTGGACTTTAGCCTGCTCTATTTCATCGCATTTCAAGTAGAAGTCATACATCTTAGCTAAGCTGTTATAAAGCTTAGTTGTATCTGCCTGACCTCCGGGTAAATAAAGTTTCATGTTTTCTTCATCATAAATTGCTTTCTGAAAATCTCCAGCTAATTTCCATGTTTCCGGATCATTAGCGGTTTCAGGATTAGTTAAAGCCGGTTCGATAGCTTTTGCAGCTTCTTCAGGTTTGCTTTTCAAGGATTTAGCCTCCTTAACAACACTTACTTGTGCAGACACAAAGCAAGCTGTTAACAATAAAGCCACTGTAAATAATACTTTTCTCATGATTTTGTGGATTTAATAATACAATTTATTTTATTCTTCACTATTTGCTTCGGCAGTTAAATCTGAATTAGTATCAGAATTAGTAGTACCACCACTCTCTCCTTCAGTTATATTTTCAAGATCTGTATTTGAATTTTCATCTGTAACCTCTTCTTCAGATGTCACCTTACATACAGAGCCTATTTGGTCATTACGTTTCTCCAAATTTATCAATCGCACACCTTGTGTTGCACGTCCCATGATGCGGACTTCAGCGACTTTTAAACGAATTGTAATACCAGATTTATTAATAATCATCAAGTCATTCTCATCTGTAACAGACTTGATAGCTACCAATTTACCCGTTTTATCTGTAATATTCAACGTTTTTACACCCTTACCGCCACGATTGGTCTTACGATAATCTTCGATATCAGAACGTTTACCGTATCCTTGTCCAGAAACTACCATAATTGATTCAGCTTCAGGATCTTTTATACAAATCATACCGATAACTTCATCGCCACCATCTTCATCCAAAGTCATACCACGCACCCCTGTAGCCGTACGTCCCATAACACGAACCGCACTTTCGTGAAAGCGAATTGCACGCCCGTTACGGTTAGCAATAATGATTTCATTATCACCGTTAGTCATACGAACTTCAATCACTTTATCATCCTCACGAATAGTTATCGCATTAACACCATTCTGGCGAGGCCGTGAGTATTGTTCCAACAAAGTCTTTTTAATGACGCCATTCTTTGTACAGAACAGCACATAATGGCTGTTAATGAACTCGGTATCATTAAGGTTTTTCACACGTAGATATGCTGTAACCACGTCATCGGAATCAATACTCAGCAAATTCTGAATAGCGCGTCCTTTAGCATTTTTAGTTCCTTCGGGAATTTCGTAAACTTTCAACCAATAGCACTTACCTTTCTGAGTGAAGAACATCATAGTATTGTGCATTGTAGCCGGATAAATATGCTCTACAAAGTCTTCATCACGGGTTTCACTTCCTTTTGATCCAACTCCACCCCTATTTTGGGCACGGAATTCTGATAAAGGAGTACGTTTGATATATCCCATATGAGATATCGTGATAACCATCTGATCATCAGCATAAAAATCTTCCGGATTAAATTCTTCTGAAGAATAAACTATTTCAGACCGACGCGCGTCCCCATACTTCTCTTTTACCTCTACTAACTCATCTTTGATTACTTTTTTACAAAGTTCATCATTTGAAAGAATTTCTTCATAATAAGCAATCTGTTTCATCACCTCTTCATATTCTGCGTGAAGCTGATCTTGCATCAAACCTGTTAATTGGCGCAAACGCATTTCTACAATAGCACGTGCCTGAATTTCACTCAGATTAAAACGCTCTATTAACCCTGCTATGGCATCATTAGGGGTTTTTGCAGCACGAATAATACGGATCACTTCATCAATATTATCAGAAGCTATAATCAATCCTTCAAGAATATGAGCACGCTCCTGTGCCTTCCGTAAATCATACTGAGTACGACGAATTACCACATCATGACGATGTTCTACAAAATATCTGATTAAATCTTTCAGATTCAACATTTTGGGGCGACCATGGACCAGAGCGATATTATTTACTCCAAATGAAGTTTGCAGAGCTGTCATTTTGAACAATTTGTTCAGCACCACACTAGCATTTGCATCACGTTTAACATCAATAACAATACGCATACCTTCACGGTCGGATTCATCATTTACATACGAAATACCATCAATCTTCTTGTCATTGACTAAAGATGCGATATTTTCAATCAATTCCTTCTTATTTACATTATAAGGAATTTCATTAACTATGATCTTGTCATGTGTAGTATGAGTTTCTATCTCAGCCTTAGCACGCATCACTACTCTACCACGTCCGGTTTCGTAAGCATCGCGTACCCCGCTTATACCATATATATATCCACCTGTAGGGAAATCCGGTGCTTTTACATATTGCATAAGCCCTTCAATATCAATATCATTATTGTCAATGTAAGCAATACATGCATCGATTACTTCAGAAAGATTATGGGTAGGCATATTGGTTGCCATACCTACAGCAATACCGGATGCTCCATTTACCAACAAGTTAGGAATCCGTGTTGGCATGACAGTCGGTTCCTGCAACGTGTCATCAAAATTATTCTGAAAATCAACAGTTTCCTTATAAAGATCCTGCATCATCTCTTCACCTATTTTCTTTAATCTTGCTTCCGTATAACGCATGGCAGCAGGGCTGTCACCATCAACAGAGCCGAAGTTACCCTGACCATCTACCAACGGATATCTCATAGCCCAATCCTGAGCCATTCTGACCAAAGCTCCATACACGGAAGAGTCACCATGCGGGTGATATTTACCCAAAACTTCACCTACAATTCTTGCTGATTTCTTATAAGCTTTATCGGAGGTATTTCCCAGTTCAATCATACCATATAAGATACGTCTATGAACCGGTTTAAAGCCATCGCGAACATCCGGGAGGGCGCGCGCAACAATTACTGACATTGAGTAATCAATGTACGACGACTTCATTTCCTCTTCGATGTTAATCTTTATAATTCTGTCTTGTTCTAGCATTTAAACAAATATTAATTATACATCTTTTTGGTTTACCAAAAACCACGCTAAAGTACTACTTTTATACGACATACGAAACAAAACCCATAAAAAAGTTAAGTCTATTAAATGTTTTTACTTATATAAGTAAAAGTATCCCTATACCTTATTTTATAGTATATAGTGATTATCACTCCCACTTCTCATTTACTTTGTGAATAGTTCGCTATAACCCTTATTTTTGTTTAATCCATTTAGCCTGTCAAAGCTTGGCATACATTTTGTTATGCTAATATAAATAAGAAAACAATGGTATGCATTGTTATTATGTGTATCTTTGCACACTGGGAAATAAATACTATACTTTAGGAGGACGATAAATTTATGAACAATCAATTTACACAAAGAGTGTCCGATATCATCATGTATAGCAAGGAAGAAGCCAACAGGCTGCGAAATAGCTATATTGGTCCCGAACACTTGTTGTTGGGACTGATACGTGAAGGTGAAGGAAAAGCTATCGAGATTTTGTTTAATTTGCAAATAAACTTACAGGACATAAAAAATCAGTTGGAGGCCATTGTGAAAAACAATGCAGAAAATGACACCACCTATGACGAGAATATTAGCTTTAATGACAAAGCATCCAAAGTGTTAAAGCTATGTATTCTAGAGGCTAAGTTATTGAGAAACATTGCGGCTGACTCTGAACATATTTTGTTAGCAATTATGAAGGTCAAGGATAATGCAGCTTTCCACGTCTTGGAAAGCAATGGCGTAACATACGAAAAAATCAAACTCACTTTACAACCAGACACCCATGCAGGTCTGGGGTTCAGTGAGGACGAGGATGAAGACGAGGATATACGTCAGAGTCCAAGTGGCAATAAATCAAATGCAGCACAACAGCAGGCACGCCCGGCACAAAAAAAGCCGGCTAATGACACTCCTGTACTCGACAATTTCGGCACAGACATGACAAAAGCTGCCGAAGAAGGAAAACTAGATCCTGTAGTTGGCCGGGTGAAGGAAATTGAGCGACTGGCACAAATATTGAGCCGTCGCAAGAAAAACAACCCAATTTTGATTGGCGAACCGGGAGTCGGCAAATCTGCCATTGTTGAGGGACTTGCATTACGGATTGTGGAAAAGAAAGTATCACGTATCTTATTTGACAAACGAGTGATAGCTCTTGATATGACTGCCGTTGTCGCAGGCACTAAATATCGTGGACAATTCGAGGAACGTATTCGTTCTATCTTAAACGAGTTGAAGAAGAATCCTAACATCATTCTTTCATCGATGAAATCCACACTATTGTGGGAGCAGGTTCTGCAGCGGGCTCAATGGATGCAGCCAATATGTTGAAACCCGCATTGGCCAGAGGCGAGATTCAATGCATCGGAGCGACGACGTTGGACGAATACCGCCAAAACATTGAAAAAGACGGTGCATTGGAACGTCGGTTCCAAAAGGTTATTGTAGAACCAACAACTGCAGAAGAGACACTTCAGATATTGAAAAATATCAAGGATAAATACGAGGATCATCATAATGTGAACTATACAGATGCAGCCCTTGAAGCTTGTGTGAAACTAACAGACCGATATATCACAGACCGTAACTTCCCCGATAAAGCGATAGATGCTTTAGATGAAGCCGGCTCGCGCGTACATCTTACTAATATCACTGCTCCTAAAGAAATAGAAGAACAGGAAAAACTGATTGATGAGATGAAATCTCTTAAAAATGAAGCTGTCAGGCTACAGAATTTCGAACTGGCCGCCAGTTATCGTGACAAAGAGAAAGAATATACGAATCAGCTTGATACCCTGAAGGAAGAATGGGAAAAAAGTCTGAAGGAAAACCGGGAAACGGTAGATGACGAACAAATAGCTGAAGTCGTTTCCATGATGTCAGGCGTACCTGTACAAAGAATGGCACAGGCTGAAGGAATGAAATTATTAGGAATGAAAGACGATCTGCTTTCTAAAGTTATCGGTCAGGACAAAGCAATCGCCACACTGGTAAAAGCTATTCAAAGAAGCCGTGTAGGCCTGAAAGATCCTAATAAGCCGATTGGTACATTCATGTTTCTAGGTCCGACAGGTGTCGGCAAGACTCATTTGGCCAAGGAGTTAGCGAAACTAATGTTCGGTTCAGCAGATGCACTTATCCGCATTGACATGAGTGAATATATGGAAAAATTCACCGTATCCCGTCTGGTAGGAGCACCTCCCGGATACGTAGGTTATGAAGAAGGTGGGCAGCTGACGGAGAAAGTAAGGCGTAAACCCTACTCTATCGTTTTATTGGATGAAATTGAAAAAGCGCATCCCGATGTATTCAACATATTGTTGCAAGTGATGGATGAAGGTCGGTTGACTGACAGTTATGGCAGAACTGTAGACTTTAAAAATACCATAGTCATCATGACATCTAATATTGGAACCCGCCAACTGAAAGAATTCGGAAAAGGAATCGGATTTGCCGCCCAGGTCCGTACTGATGACAAAGAATACTCGCGCAGCGTGATTACAAAAGCTTTGAATAAGTCTTTTGCGCCCGAATTCATCAATCGTTTGGACGAAATAATAACTTTCGACCAACTCGATCTGGATGCACTGACCCGGATTATTGATATTGAACTTAAGGGCCTTTACAGTCGTGTGAAAAACATTGGTTACAAGCTTGTTATTGACGAAGATGCCAAAAGTTTGTAGCCACCAAAGGTTACGATGTACAGTTTGGAGCACGCCCATTGAAACGTGCCATCCAAAACAACTTGGAGGATGGCATCTCCGAGCTGATACTTGGATCAGAAATGGCAGCTGGTGACACGATCAAGGTAAGCTATGACAAAGAAAAAGACCTCATTGTCATGACTGTGGAAAAGTAAAGAGTCCAAAGTTATTCAAAAAATAACAGACAAAATGTCAGATATCACTGTATCTGGCATTTTTTTTGCCCATCATCCAACAAAAAGACGATTCAAACGTATATATAACATAATAACTTAAAACCATAAATAGTATGCAAAAAGGAAATATTGGGGTAACCACTGAGAACATTTTCCCCATCATTAAAAAGTTCTTATACAGTGATCATGAAATATTCCTCCGTGAATTAGTTTCTAATGCAGTAGATGCCACACAGAAGCTGAAAACCCTTGCATCTAAAGGTGAATTCAAAGGAGAGATGGGAGATCTTACCATTAAAGTAAGCTTAGGAAAAGATACCATCACCATTTCCGACCGGGGTATCGGACTTACAGCCGAAGAGATCGACAAATATATCAATCAGATAGCTTTTTCAGGTGCTAACGACTTCCTTGAAAAATATAAAGATGATGCCAATGCCATCATCGGACACTTTGGTCTGGGTTTCTATTCTGCCTTCATGGTAGCCAAAAAAGTGGAAATCATCACAAAATCCCACCAAGAAGGAGCACAAGCTGTGAAATGGACTTGCGACGGAAGCCCTGAGTTCACTATCGAAAACGTTGAAAAAGAAAGCCGCGGATCGGATATTATCCTTTATATAGATGATGACTGCAAGGAATTTCTGGAAGAAACACGTATTTCTTCATTGCTGACTAAATATTGCCGCTTCCTTCCTATCCCCATTGCATTCGGCAAAAAGAAAGAATGGAAAGATGGAAAGCAGGTTGAAACAAACGAAGACAACGTAATCAACGAAACCTATCCTTTATGGACACGCAAACCGGTAGAGCTGAAAGACGAAGATTATAAGAAATTCTATCGGGAGTTATATCCTATGGCAGACGAACCTCTGTTCTGGATCCACCTGAATGTGGATTATCCGTTCAATCTGACAGGTATTCTGTACTTCCCGAAAGTGAAGAGCAACATTGAATTACAAAAAAACAAAATCCAACTTTACTGCAACCAGGTCTATGTCACCGACTCGGTAGAAGGTATTGTTCCAGACTTCCTGACCCTGTTACACGGAGTGATTGACTCACCGGATATCCCGTTGAACGTATCCCGTTCTTACTTGCAGAGCGATTCCAACGTGAAGAAAATCTCCACTTATATTTCTAAGAAAGTATCAGACCGCCTGCAAGCCATTTTTAAGAATGACCGCAAAGAATTCGAGGAGAAATGGGATGATTTGAAGATTTTCATCAACTACGGCATGTTGACTCAAGAAGATTTCTACGAAAAGGCTAATAAATTTGCTCTGCTGAAAGACACAGATGACAAATATTATACTTACGAAGAATACCAAAGCTTGATCAAAGATAACCAAACAGATAAGGACGGCAACTTGATTTATCTGTATGCTACCCATGCAGACGAACAATACAGCTACATTGATGCGGCCAAAAACAAAGGCTACAACGTATTGTTAATGGATGGTCAGCTGGATGTAGCCATGGTAAGTATGCTCGAGCAGAAATTTGAAAAGAGCCGCTTCACCCGTGTGGACAGTGATGTAATTGACCACCTGATTGCTAAAGAAGAGCGCAAAGATGCCAGTTTGGAAGTTGGCCAACGCGATATTCTATCTTCCGTATTCCGCAGTCAGTTACCACAGATGAAGAAAGTGGAATTCAATGTGGAAACACAATCTTTAGGCGAGACAGGAACTCCTATCATGATTACCCAAAGTGAATATATGCGCCGTATGAAAGAAATGGCCAATATCCAGGCAGGTATGAGTTTCTATGGAGAAATGCCGGATATGTTTAACTTGGTTCTGAATGTCGACCACAAACTGGTGAAACAAGTTTTGAATGATGCGGACAACTCTTGCAAAGCTGCTCTTGAACCTATTGAAGCTGAAATGACCAGTCTGAATAAACGTCACGACGAACTTCACAAAGCACAGGAAGGTAAAAAAGCCGATGAAATACCTCAAGCAGAAAAAGATGAATTAAGTGATGTTGAGAAAAAGTTGGCCGATGAAAAGACCAAGAAAGAAGCTGTTTTAGGTGAATACGCAGGTGGTAACAAAGTAATCCGCCAATTGATTGACCTTGCTCTGTTACAAAACAACATGTTGAAAGGTGAAGCTTTGACAAACTTTGTAAAACGCAGTATCGAACTGATTTAACAAATCTATCACATTTTGCTATCAAAAGCGTCGGGAAGTTCATTTCCGGCGCTTTTTTATTCTAAAAAACGATTGGAAACGAAGATTTCTTTCTATATTTGGAGCGACACATACAAAGATTCGACATCCATGAAACATTATCTATATATACTTTTTCTTCTCTTTTTACTACTTCCTCCCATCCATGCACAGAAAGTGGGACTGGTACTGAGCGGAGGAGGTGCCAAAGGCCTAACCCATATCGGCATTATCCGCGCATTAGAAGAAAACGGTATCCCCATAGATTATATTGCAGGCACATCCATGGGATCCATTGTCGGTTCACTTTATGCCATGGGCTATTCTCCCGATGAAATGGAGGCTTTACTCAAATCCGATGACTTCAAACGCTGGTATTCAGGTAATGTGGAAGAGAAATACATCTATTATTTCAAGAAAAATCCTCCAACACCCGAATTTATCAACATCCGTATCTCCTTAAAAGACTCGCTGAAGAATGTCAAACCTCAGTTTTTGCCTACCAGCATTGTAGATCCCATTCAGATGAATATTGTATTTCTGCAATTATTCGGTCAGGCAACAGCTGCAAGCAAGGCCAATTTTGACAGCCTATATATTCCCTTCCGCTGTATAGCTTCGGATGTGTACAACAAAAGACCACTGATATTGAAAAAAGGAGATCTGGGAGATGCCGTACGTGCCTCCATGAGTTTTCCTGCCATGTTCAAGCCTATCGAAATAGACTCGATACTGGCATACGACGGTGGCATTTACAATAATTTTCCAGTGAATGTAATGCGTGATACCTTCCATCCAGATATCATTATAGGAAGTGCCGTATCCGCCAATCCGGGCAAACCCAAGGAAGGTGACATTATGGGGCAACTGGAAAATATGATTATGCAAAAGACAGATTACTCTTTACCCGATTCCCTCGGCATCCTCATGACCTTTAAATATGATGATGTCAATTTAATGGACTTCCAGCGCTTTGACGAGTTGCATGACATTGGTTATAAACGTGCCATAGAAATGATGGACTCCATAAAAAGCCGAATTCATCGAAGAATCACCCCCGAACAAGTGAAAGTTAAACGACTGGCCTATAAGAGCAATTTACCGGATTTCCGTTTCAAAAGAGTTAATATAACCGGTGCCAATGAACAGCAAAAGCAATATATACAAAAAGAGTTTCATGAAAACGACTCCGATGTTTTCACTATGGAGGATGTCAAACGAGCATATTTCCGTTTGTTGTCCGATAATATTATATCCGAAATCATTCCTCATGCCGTTTATAATGAGAAAGACCAAACCTACGACTTGAATCTTCAGGTCAAAATGGAGGCCAATCTCTCCGTTCGTGTCGGTGGAAACGTGTCTTCCAGTGGCTCCAATCAAGTCTATTTTGGTGCTTCTTATCAAAACTTGAACTATTATTCAAAAGAATTTAATTTTGACGGACAGTTAGGTCGGGTCTACAATAATGTACAACTTGCAGCACGAATCGATTTTCCAACCAAACTGCCTACATCTTATAAATTCATAGCCTCGATCTCTACCTTCGATTATTTCAAAGAAGCCAAATTCTTTTCCAACAAAGACAATCCGGCTTTCAACAAGAAAAGGGAAGAGTTTGTAAAATTGAAGGTGTCATTACCGTTTCTAAGCCGTAAAAAAGCTGAATTCGGTATGGGTATAGCCCGTATGGAGGACAGGTACTTCCAAACCAATATCATCGACTTCAGCGAGACAAAACATGATGAAAGCACTTATTCTATCTTCGGAGGCTCTATCGTATTGGAAGGAAGTACCTTGAATGCCCGCCAATTTGCCACACAAGGAAGTCGTGAAAAAATGGCTGCACAAATTTTCACCGGCACAGAACATTTCAGATCAGGTGTATCCAAAGTGACTAAAGGCACACCGGAGCCTTATAAAAAAGTACAATCCTGGCTTCAAGTTTCATATCAGAACGAAACATACCATAAGGTAAGCCCTAAGTTTACTTTGGGAGCGTATCTGGAGGCATATTACTCATCCCGAAATTTCTCCAACAATTATACGGCTACATTAATGCAGGCAGGAGAATTCACTCCGACAGCCCATAGCAAAGTAACCTATAATGAGGCTTTCCGTGCTAATCAATATGCCGGAGTCGGCACCATGCCCATCTACCAGTTAAGCGAGTCTTTTCAATTACGCGGAGAATTTTATGGATTTATACCCATCTTTCCTATCAAGAAAGATGAATATGGACAAGCATATTACGGGAAAGCTTTCACAAAATTCGAATATCTTGGAGAAATTTCATTAGTCTTTCAATTATCGTTCGGTTCTATCAGTGCCTATGTAAATCACTATAGCTCACCGTCTAACGATTGGAATGTAGGTTTAACACTAGGCTGGCAGCTGTTTAATTCCCGTTTCGTCGAATAATTTTTAGAAAAAAGTTTTAGTAAAACGCTTGCATTTTCAAAAAAAGTCCGTATCTTTGCACCCGTTAAAACGAAAGAACAATAAACAATGGCCGCGTAGCTCAACTGAATAGAGTAGCTGACTACGGATCAGCCGGTTACAGGTTTGAATCCTGTCGCGATCACAAAAAAGACTATCTGAAAAGATAGTCTTTTTTGTATTTTCTTGAGTCAGTCCAGAATTAGGATGGGTCAACGTAACAATCTGAGGAATTTTATATGGCTCAGTTTGAAAACGGAGGCTCAGTTTTCAAACTTGGGAGAATTTAGTTAGTTAAAACAAGCACTTGTTTTTTAAAGACAAGACGTTTCAAAGGTTACTAACATACAGACCGACAGGTTAGTAACGTGTCGGGTAACATGTTACTAATGTATCAGGTGAAAGATTAGTAATGTTATGCGTGAAAGATATAGAATCTTACAGGTATAACATATATATCAAAGGGACATTCATTAAATATTACAAAATCAGCCAACTAATTCATACACAAAGTATTGCGAATTAGTTGGCTTTTTTGTATCTTTAGGTATTCCCCCGAAAATAAGATTTGACGGCCAAAACGGGGGAAATATCCAAACTAATAAGATATGGCAAAGATAGTGAATATTTCAGAAATTCACCCTACTTTGGGTTTTACAGAATTTGATATTCTGGAAAAATACCGCAAGAGTTTTAATGAGAGTGAGCTTGGCAAGCTTCATTCGGTCTTTCCGTTTGAATGTATGGCAA